>Ga0067045_1027621_pt1 | contig 80211 bp, 69 predicted proteins | sample TerdegcTABiofilm_FD_59184 | JGI IMG/M metagenome (GOLD analysis project Ga0067045, IMG submission 59184) | Combined Assembly of (Gp0054472, Gp0054536) Wastewater bioreactor microbial communities from Singapore -Terephthalate degrading... | reverse complement strand
GGGATTATTGAGTTTAGCCCATAATATGATGAAAATTCCTGCATGAAAATGAGTAGTAGATGGGATTTTTTAATTTTTTTCAGTATCAAGTACTTAAAATAAAAAAAAAGGCCGTCCCATAGTTTGTTTTGAGACGGCCCCATTTTCATTATGAATTTTTTTAAGGAATAATTGCTGATTATAAACTATTACAATACCAATAAACTTATAAAATTTTTTCCTTTAAATCACCCTCCATGTACCTCTATTGAAGTCTTTGAAGTGCTATGCTGGTGATCCAATAGAAATAGATGCAACTGCAATCCAATAGCTTAAGGTGGCTTTACTTAATTTCTACAATGACTAAAGTGATATCATCAGTTATTTTATTCTTACTTCCTGCCCATTGTATTACTGTATCAACAATGCTATCAATAAGTTCTCTGGTACTTTTATGATGATGTCTTTCAATACATGATATAAATCGTTCAATGCCAAATATTTCATTTCTACTATTACGGATTTCCGTAATTCCATCAGTATACAGTATTATTCTGTCATTACTATGTATTTGGTAGGTAGTAATGTCATTCTTAATAGTTTTAAAAACACCTAATATTTTTCCAGGAATTTCAATCTCAATTACCTTTTTTTTACTGCTTTTCCAGATTAAAGGAAGCGGATGTCCTGCCCGTGAGAATTTTACTACTCCTTGTGATGCATCAATATATGCATACAGTGCGGTGATTGGCTGACCACCTGTTTTACCATATAGTATGGTATTCATATTAGCCAGAAGTGTAGCAGGATTATCTGCCTGATTCTTTTGCAGTGAAAATGCAATATTAACTGTTGATGCAATCAAAGATGCCGGAATGCCATGCCCGGTAACATCTGCAATAATTATTCCTAACCTTTCTTCATCCAATTCATAAAAATGGTAAAAATCGCCACCTATTTCATCCATGGGAATATAACATGCTTCAACATGAATAGAATGTGTTGATGGCACTGCTTCTGGTAAAATTGTTTTTTGTATGCGCCGTGCAATTTCAAGCTCACTATTTATTGTAATTAATCTGTTTTGAATCTTTATTGATTCTTCCAGCGCAGCTAATGATTGGGTAAATACAAAAATTAACAAACCAATTTCAAACAGATAAATACTATTAATCAACTGCTGAGTATATAATACATCATTTACAAGTGTAAAAAATAATATTACCATACCGGATATATAAATAAAAGAGTTAATTGTTTCAGCTTGTGTTGCTCTTATCATTATAAATAAAAGGTATAAAGCAGTTACTATTAAACCAATCTGGATGTAAATCAATGCATATGAAGCATAAGATATGGGTACAACCACCTCAAAAATAAAAAATAAACAAAAATATATATCAATAATCCTTAAAATTATGGTATTAACCATTTTTGGATACAGGCCATCAATAAAATGAGCAAAGGAAATTACTGCAAACAATAACGTTGCATACTCCATTCGCAAATATATGTCCCATGGCAAAGATGGGACTGTTTTAACAAAAAGCTTTTCATCAGTTAGTAATAGTCTGAAACCAATAATTGCGCAAAAAATGGCAAAATATAGATTTGGCTTGTACCCTTTGTTGACTATAAAAAGACCAATATGATATAAAAGAATAATAAAAAGGGCTGCTGTAACAAACAGTGTGATGAAAAGGTCTAATTCATACTGCTTATTGATTATATCATAATTACCATATTTTATACTTCGCAAAATTCCGCCAGTGCGTTGCTGAAAGTTAGATATATGCAGAACAATTTCAGTAACTGTAGAATTAATAACAAATTGTGTTATAACCGGCAATTGAAAAGGAATCATTGATGTCCTAGAAGTACCAACTTTGCCATTCTGACTAATGATCTTCCCATCAACCCATAAAGTATACGCCGTATGTACATAAGGCATAATTAATGTTTTAATTTGCCCTACATACTTTGGATCATGATATATATGCAGTCTATACGTAGCATAACCAAAAGCTGGGAAGGAATACCTGAAACTACCCTGTTTATTCCATGCTTTTGGAACTTCAAGATAGGTAAATGGTTGCATCTTTTTTGTAAACTGAGAAGGTTCAATAAGCTGATTCCAGTAGAATTCCCAATCCCCATCTAATGATATAACCTGGTTTGCAGATTCGTCCCAGCTACGCAGGTCTAAAACACCCTCAATTACCCTGGGCCTATAAAAAGTCTTTTTTTGATTACAACTTATAAAAACTATTGTAATACTAAAAAAAACAATAATGCCACAAATAATTTTCTTATACATTGTATATAATAACTCAAGTATTCTATTGTTATTAATTAATATTCACAAATATGTTCACATTAATTAAAAAAGTAAAGAACATTTTTAAAAATTATAAATAGACCATCCCGTTGACAATGAATAAATAGTGTTTATTAAAAAGATGTCATCTTCATAAATAGCTACTATGATTGTCTTGAATAAAACAATCTTTTTTTAACCATTATAACAAATAATAGCGGTATAATTGAAAGGAAGATTCCTGATGCAAACAGATACGAATAACCAAATCTATCAGCCAATAGTCCTGAAAACCACATTCCAGGTGATTTGCCAAGTACTTCAATTGTTGCTAGTATTGTATAATGAGTAGCTCCAATAACTTTATCAACAATATACATCATAAAAGCAAACATTGCTGTAGTTAGCATGCCACCAAAAAAATGTTCAGCGATAGTTACCATTATAATAAGTTCAGGTGACGGCACATTCAATGTACAATACCATTCACCACATAATGGTATTAACCGTACCAGCAATGCAAACCATAATCCATTAAAAATTCCATAGTGCGATGCAAGCATACCACCAACAATTGATCCAGCAATAGAAGCTGCCATGCCATACATACCCTGCCACAAGCCTATTTGCGAAGCACTGAATCCCTGGTCAACAAGGAATGGCTTAAACATACCATCAATAAACGTTTCCCCTGTTTTATACGTTGCTATCAAAAGGAATAGAATAATCATACCATGTTGCTTTACAGCTTTCTTAATATGGACAAAAATATCACGTATTGTTATGTACTTGACTTTGGTTTGTGATATGGCATTTTCTTTATAAGGGATAAGCAGTATTAAAGGAATTGCAACAATTGTGCAGATGACATAAAATATATTTTCCCAACCAAGATATGAACTCAGCCATACTAAAAAACCACCACTTATAAGCATACCAATTTTATACCCTACAACCTGAATGGCATTGCCATATCCCAAATCAGTTTCGTTCAAAATATCTATTGCCAATCCATCAACTGCAATATCCTGTATTGAAGCGCAAAAGTTCATCACAAATATCGTAGCAGCAAATAATACTGGATTTAAAGCTATGTCAATATGAGTAGCACTATAGGCTGAAATAAACATCACTATCTGCAATGGCATAAGCCATGACTTCCTTCTTCCAAATGTGGCCATCCAGAATCTATCAACAAGAGGCGCCCAGACTATTTTCAGCATCCACGGTAAAGCCAGCAGACTGCTGAATCCAATCATAGTTAGTGATACTCCAGATTGCCTGAACAGAACTGGTAAAGCGGTAACCTGAAAACCAAAAGGAATGCCCTGCGTTAAATACAAAAGGAAAAGAAGATGAAAGCCATATATGCGATAGTTACTCACAGTCATTGCCTACAAATAGTTTAAAATTTTGAAAATGGATTTTCTTCTGCTGGTTTCACAGGATAGAATAGCGGTATGGTATGGCCATATTCAACAGTAGCACTTTTTGTAGTTTTGTTGTGATACAGAGCTATGCGATATATTCCAATAGTACAGCATACTATAGTATCATGCACGGTAAACTCTCCGTATTTTTGTTGTAAATGCTGTTGCAATTGATCAAATTGTGCATCAGTAATAGGTATAGTAACAATAATTGTATATAGTCTTTCAAAATAATCAAAAATGAGCATCCCGTGAGATTGTGAATCATCATACAGTATAATTCTAATTACACCAATTTTCATTTCTTTGAAATTATAATCGTGATGCTGCAAAATATCCTTAACTCTGTTATACGGTGACCCTAAAAATATTTGATTATATCCAATAGATTGAGCAAAAATATTTTCACAACTAAACAGTAATACAACTACCATTAATGCCACGGAACATAAATTTTTACACATTCCCATTGAACGTCCCTCCCGAATAAAGCATGCATAGCACAAACGCAAACTGTTACATTTATTACATTCCCCAGCTTTGATATCTCTTTTGAGCTATCGCACATATTTCATCTATAAACCCCTGGGGATTTATTTTAAATTTTTCCAACCGTGAACGCACCATATCCTTTATTGACTGGAAATTAAAAGGGTATGCACTCAGTGATAGCTCAATATCACGTTTTAATGTAGTGTAGCTTTCAGTACCATGTTCAATTCGTTGCCCAATGATATTTGCCTGTAGTCGTCTATGTTTTTTTTCCAATTCAATGACTTCGTTTGGTTTTTCTTTTACATCAGATAACACAATAAGTGATGGTAGTATATGTTCACCGATATCGGACAGTAAAAATTTATTTATTTCTTTTGAATCATTAAATAATACCAACAATGATTCCAGGGATGAACCATACACGGTAATATGGGATGAGGGAATAATTGCATCCGAGGGATTAAATGCAATAGAGTTAATTTTGGAAAATGTGATTACGCTTGACTCACCTCTTCCAACATAAAGTACATCTTCTTCTTTCGTATTTGTTTGTGCCATATATTTTTCAATTTCAATAATTTTCCTTTCACCCGAAATGAATTGTTCAATATCACCTGCATATAGTTCAATATTTTTTTGGCCAGTAATTTTTTTATATTCTGTAGCTACCAGATGATTATTATCAAGACCAACTCTCCTGATAATTTCAATAGCCAGTTCATAGGGAATTGCTGTTAGTATAGACGGATCATAGTGTTTCATAAAATTCATAAAATGGCAAGCACCCGGGAAAAGACGAGTTTTTGCACCTACAGTAAAGGCACACTGAGTAGGTACATCTTTTAAAAGATAATCAGGGTAGTATACTGCCAATTTTAAAAATGAAAATGGGATCTGCCCTTTGTCTGAAAGTTTACGGTTGACCTCATCAAGAAAGTTTTCAATAATTGAGCTTTCTTCATCATAGAAAATAGCATCCAGCAACTGGTTATAATCACCAATTTCAAGAAAGTCCCCCAATCCAACAAAAATCTTTTTTGGGCGATATAATAAATCTGAACAAACAGCAATAAACTCTTTACGGCTATATTCTTTAATAATCAACTGTTTATGTTTGTTGTATTGAACAACTGTATATTCCATAGAAAACTCTTTTTAATTATTCCAAATTATGACAAGATATATTACAGGATTATGCAAGTTTGGCAAGATTTTTTAATAAATTTATTATAATAATTTATATGGTATACCCAAAACTCAGCAAGATGGGTATACCATTCATCAATCATATGAGTATTATTTCAGGAAGAAATGATGCATTAACACAATCTATATCCAACCAATTTTTTCTGCCTGGTATCGTAATTCTTCTCTGAAATCAGGATGTGCAATGTTTATCAGTGCCAAAACCCTGTCATGAACACTTCGCATCCTTAAATTTGCAACACCATATTCAGTAACCACATACTCAACATCATTTCGGGAAGTAGTAACAACAGTTCCCAATGGCAAATAAGGAACAATGTTGCTATGTAATTCCCCTTCCCTATCTTTATATGTGGAATTGAGAGCTATAATGCTTTTTCCTCCTTTTGACTTTTTAGCACCATGAATAAAATTTACCTGCCCGCCAGTTCCACTATACTGTTTTGTGCCAATTGATTCGGCAGCTACCTGACCGGTTAAATCTATCATGAGCGCATTATTAATGGATACTAAATTATCATTCATCGCTATTATTTCAGGCGTATTAACCCATCCAACTTCACAAAAGAGAAAGTTTTCATTGTGATCCAGATACTCATAAAACTCCCTGGTTCCAACAGCAAATGCAGCTATAACTTTTCCCGGATAAAAAGTCTTGTTTACTCCATTAATAACACCTGCTTCAACTAAACGCATAACTGATGGGGTAACAACCTCTCCATGCATACCCAGATCCCTCTTGTTGTACAACAAATTACCAATGGCATTTGCTAATCCTCCAAACCCCAACTGAATTGTTGCACCATCAGGTATTAAATCAGCAATAATCTCAGCCATCTTCTTTTCAACATCTGTTATGGGAATTTCAGGTAATTCAAACAATGGAACATCCTGTTCAATGATATAATCCACTTCCGATACATGCACAAGGAAATCAATACTATTGAGCCATGGAGTATTGCTGTTGATTTCTGCAATAACTGTTTCTGCATTTAATATTACTTCCTTGCGAGGTAAAAAGGCTCCAAAACAGGATAAATTCATAAAACCATCTTCATTTGGCGGTGTAGCAGTAAAAGCTACTCTATTGCAACGGGCATCAAGACCAGCCTGTGGTATATCACTCAAATGCATGGGTTTGTAGTGTGCCATTTTCCATTCCATACATACACGTTCCATAGGCCCAACAAACATAGTCTCAATATGAAAGCTCTCTCTGTTTTCCGGTTTCATATAATCATACAGACCCATTGCATAACCCTGATAAATAGTCACATCCTTTACCGTACCCGCTCTTTTACCTAAAGCAGTAGCAAATGACGCAGGAATACCAGTCCCTCCACCCAAAAACACTCTATCACCCGATTTTATTATTTTTGCTGCTTCTTCAGCTGTAACTTTTTTACTATTATAATCTTCAAGCCACATTGTTAATGGATATGAAGGTTTGCGACGTAAAACTATTGATTGTAGATCAACCATAAAAAATTACCTCCTGAAAAATATAGATAGCCATAAAGATAACATTAGATATTTTTTCAATAAAATTATTTTTTATAAATATTAATTATATAATATTATATTAAAATTATAATATATATAGCAAGTTTATTATATATTTTCTTATATTTTATTTTTTACTTTAAATGGCTTACTATTACATTTTAAAAATTTTATGTGCGTTATTTTGAAAAATCAAAAAATCTATACTATTACCTTTTGTTTATATACAATTATTTTTAGTTGACAACTGATTATAAATTTGTAATTAATTTAATCAATGATTGTTACTAAAATTAAATTACCTTTTAACAATGACGTATAAATCCTCTCAGCAAAAGGGGCAGGATTTTTATTTATTAGTATATTGTACCATAAATTTATTTTTAGGAATAAATAATAGGTTATAACCTCAAATGTATTTGTATTTGTATTTGAATGATAATAATTTCTCAACTTTTATTCTTTAAACTTTTTATATTAAAATGCATTATTTATAAATTATTACGGAAAATTTATCTACAATTCCAGACAAATTGATAGTACATTATATTCATATTTACAATGTAAGTGATGTAGATGTGAATCCTATTTCAATCCGCAATATGGAAGGAGAATAAATCATGTTCCCAAAACCTTCTGATAAAATAGCAATATATATTGAAAATGAAGAAATTTCATATAACGAGCTTATTCAAAATATACAATCTTTTGCGTATAATTTGAAAATAAAAAAGGGCGACAGAGTCCTCATATTTGCTGAAAATAGCCCTGAATGGATTTATGCTTTCTACAGTATATGGGCTAAAAAAGGGATAGCGGTCCCCTGTGATTACAACCTAAAAGAAAATGAGCTTTCCTATATACTCAATAACTGCAGGCCTGTGGCACTGTACTGTTCAGTTAATACCCTTCCTACTGTAAAAAAAGCAATAAAGCTTATAAAATTTAAGCCACGCATATATATATTAGAACAGTGTAAAATCAAACCAGATATATCATTACAATTCCCTGAAATCAATTATTATGATACCGCAATCATTATGTACACATCAGGGACAACAGGAAAGCCAAAAGGTGTTATGCTTACGTATGACAACCTGCTATGCAGCATACAGGCAATAGCCGATTTAAAGATGTTAACCGAAAATGACAGGATGATTGCGTTGTTGCCATTTTACCATATTTTTCCACTTCAGGGTTGTGTTACAGCACCACTATACCTCAATGCATCTATAGTTATGGTAAAAGAACTGGTACTTGATAAAATACTGGCAGCATTACAAAAGCGTAAAGTCACCATGTTTTTAGGAATACCTCGATTGTATGAACTGTTACATAAAAACATCATAGCAGCAGTAAAGAAGAATCCTGTTGCGTATACATTATTTTTAATTGCAAAAGTTGTTAATAATCTTACCTTTTCAAAAAGTCTTTTTAAAAAAGTTCACAATGCGTTTGGTGGGCATATTCATGCATTTCTTACTGGTGGAGCTAAATTAGACCCTGTAGTTGCCAATGACTTAAAAACCTTAGGATTTAATCTTGTTGAAGGATACGGATTAACTGAAACTGCTCCGCTTGTTGCCTTTAACCCCTTTTCAAAAGTCAAGTTGGGTTCTGTTGGCTTACCCGTAAAAGGAACTCAAGTAAAAATTGTTGATGGTGAAATTCTGGTTAAGGGTAGAAATGTAATGAAAGGCTATTACAAAAACAAGAAGGCAACTGATGAAGTCATTACCGATGGGTGGTTTCATACCAAAGATACTGGTTATTTTGATGAGGATGGTTACCTGTATGTAACTGGTAGAAAAGATGATATGATCGTATTACCCAGTGGAAAAAATATCAATCCGGAAGAAATTGAAAAACACATTTTACGGATATCTCCGTTAATAAAAGAAATAGGGGTTATTGAAGACCAGGGAAATCTTACGGCAGTTATTCATCCTGATTACAGCGTGATTACAAAAGAAAATATTGTAAATATCCTTGAAACCATAAAACGTAAAGCCATCAATCGCTATAATGCAAGTGTTGCAAGCTATAAACACATCACAAAAATAACTATCTCCAAAGATGAACTGCCAAAAACCCGATTAGGAAAACTACAGCGATACATAGTAAAACAACTGGTGGAAAATGAAAAAAAATCAAAAATACATGAAGAAATTAAAGAACCCAAAACAATTGAATATAAATCCATTAGCAGATTTTTAACCATTCATACCCGTAAGAAAGTTTTACCCCATCATAATCTTTTACTGGATCTTGGCATAGATTCTTTAGGAATTCTTTCCTTCCAGACGTACATTGAAGAAACGTTTGGCATTAAAATATCAAATGCTGATATTCTCAATAATCCAACCGTTGAAGAATTGGCTGCTTTTATTGCCCATCATAAATCAAAATTTGAAGAACATGCACAAAACTGGCTACAGATACTTATCAAAGATACTTCATATACCTTTAAGCATGGATTTTCCTTAATACTATTTTTAAAACTTATAGTAAAACCACTGGTAAAATTATATTTTCAATTAAAACTTAATGGAAAAGATACTATACCTGAAAGTCCTGTTATCTTTGCTCCAAATCATCAAAGTTTTCTTGATTCAATTCTTCTTATTGCATCACTGCCAAATAAAACATTAATGCACAGCTACTTTTTATCCCGAGAATTAGGTTTTATCAAAGTATCTCGCGGGGATTCTCTGGCAAAATTAATGAATACTATAATTGTAAATATTGACACTAACCTTAAAGATTCAATTCAGAAAATGGCAGCAATTCTAAAAAATAAACAAAATATTATCATATTCCCTGAAGGCACACGCACTATTGACGGGCAGCTTGGAACCTTTAAAAAAACATTTGCAATTCTTAGCAAAGAACTTAATTGTCCAGTTGTGCCAATCGCAATACAGGGTGCATACCAATCGTTCAAACGTGGTAAAATACTCCCCAAACCCTCACCAATAACTATTGATATACTGCCACCAGTATATCCTGATAAACTCACTGTTGACAATATTGTGGCAATAACACAGGCTGCTATCGCACAAAAACTTAAAACATGAAAATAATTAATTTGACTTTGATAATCCCCAACTATATACTTTAGTATCATAAACTTAGGCGATAGCTACTATGATTGAAACCTTAGTGCAGATAATAATAACCAATTGTGCAGCAGTCCTTGCATTTTTTTTCATTGCATGGATCATAAGCCTTATTACAAAAGATGCAAGCATTGCCGATGTGTTTTGGGGATTGGGCTTTATACTGGTATCAGTGCTTACATTCATATTGTATAAGGGCTATTATACCAGAGCAATAATTATTATGACTCTGGTTATTGTATGGGGGTTGCGGTTATCTATATACATTTTTTACCGAAAACGTGGTAAGGGCGAAGACCCTCGATATACCGCAATGCGTAATAAAAACCCCACAAGCTTCTGGATTATAAGCCTTTTTAAGGTGTTCTGGCTTCAGGGTTTGCTTCTCATTGTTATTTCTCTATCAGCTCAAATTGGCATTGCTGCGCAACAACCTACCAAAGTTTTAGTAACTGATATTATCGGCATTGGAATATGGCTAATTGGCTTTATATTTGAAACTGTTGCTGACATACAACTTTATACATTTATTCATAATCCAGCAAATGCAGGGAAAGTCATGAACCAGGGCTTGTGGTATTATTCACGCCATCCAAATTATTTTGGCGAATCACTCATGTGGTGGGGAATTTTTGTAATTACTCTTCCTGTACCCTATGGGATAGCAACAATCATATCACCTCTTTTAATAACCTATATGCTTTTGAAAGTTTCAGGTGTTACTTCGCTTGAAAGTTCTTTAAAAGAAAAACACCCTGAATATGTTGATTATATTAAAACGACAAGTGCATTTATACCATTGCCAAAGAAGAAATTACAATAAGTTCATACAACAAGGGAGGGTTTATGATAAATAAAATTAATGATGTATCCACAAATACTCAAGGCGTATTGCAAAAAACTAAAGAAATGGGGAAGAACACTGTTGAAGAAGCAAGCAAACGCTTGAGTGAAGTGCCAAAAACCCTTGAGGAAGAAAATAAAGGCAAGATCATCAATACGAAAGTATAATAGATGAAAGACATTAAAAAGGGGCCGTCTCAAAAGAAACCGTTAGGCACGCAATGACGCTCGTACAGTTTCATTGCGATCGTAGCGCCTGTACTGAGTGCTTCGACGAGCTCAGCAACCACTTGTCGAAGTGAAGCAATCTCAATGCCGCAGAAGATGAGATTGCCACGCGCCTGCGGCGCTCGCAACTATGGGATTGCTTCGTCACTTCGTTCCTCGCAATGACAGGAAGGCAAAAGTCATTGTAAGGAGGTGTCTTTTGGAACACCCCCTTATTCACAAATGTTATGACTGTGCTGCCAGTTTTTTGTAATTGTTATACCGCCATTTAGCATTATCCAGTGCCGCTGCAAACAGTTGTTCTGCAACTTCAGGGAATTCCTTCTTTAACGCAGAATAACGCACTTCACCCATGAGAAAATCGTTAAATTTGTCCCACTGTGGCTCTTTGGAATCCAGTATAAATGGATTTTTACCTTCTTTTTCAAGCAATGGATTGTAGCGCCACAATGTCCAGTACCCGCATTCAACGGCTTTCTTTTCCTCTAACTGGGATTTTCCCATACCTTCACGCAATCCATGATTAATACATGGTGAATATGCTATAATGAGCGACGGGCCAGGATAGCTTTCAGCTTCGGTTAATGCGCGCATATACTGCATCTGGCTTGCACCCATAGCAACCTGAGCCACATACACATAACCATACGTTATTGCCATAAGCCCTAAGTCTTTTTTCCTTACTCGTTTGCCAGCAGCTGCAAATTTGGCCTGTGCTGCTATTGGAGTTGCTTTTGATGACTGACCACCAGTATTGGAATACACTTCGGTATCCATTACCAGTATATTTACATCTTCACCTGACGCAATAACGTGATCCAGACCACCAAACCCAATATCATAGGCAAACCCATCACCGCCAAATACCCAGATAGATTTCTTTTCTAAGTATTGTGATAATTTCAACACTTCAGCTGCTTCTTTAGAACTATCGCCCTTCAATAGCGGTAATAATTTTTTAGTTGCTTCTCGTGATTTTTCAGCATTATCCTTTCCGGCAATCCATTCAAGTGCAGCTTCTTTAAGTTGTGTGTTTGTTGTTGTTTTTGCAAGCTGGTCTAAAAGCTGTGCAATCTTATTGCGCTGCTGAGCAACGCCCAAATGTATTCCAAAACCAAATTCGCTGGCATCCTCAAATAGTGAACTTGCCCATGCAGGCCCACGTCCCTGCGCATTGATGCAATATGGTGTAGCAGGGGCAGAGCCACCATAAATTGATGAACAGCCAGTTGCGTTTGCAATAAGCATCCGGTCACCAAAAAGCTGTGTAATGAGCTTGATGTAAGGAGTTTCACCACAACCTGCACATGCACCGGAAAACTCAAACAGTGGCTGACAGAACTGGCTACCTTTTACCGTATATTTGTTCATTAAATTGTCTTTATACGTTACATTTTTTACTATAAAATCCCAGTATTTCTGCTGATCCAACTGGCTTTCAAGCGGCTTCATTACCAATGCTTTTTCTTTTGCAGGACATTCTTCAGCACAATTGCCACAACCAGTACAATCTAAGGGACTTATCTGAATTCTGAATTTAAGCCCTTCCAGGCCTTTGCCCTTTGCATCCAGTGTTGCCATATCAGCAGGGGCTTTTTTCATTTCATCATCATTCAGCAAGAATGGACGTATAACTGCATGCGGACACACATATGCGCACTGATTACACTGAATACAATTATCAGGCTGCCATTCGGGAACATTGACCGCAATGCCACGCTTTTCATACTGCGTGGTGCCGGGTGGGAATGTTCCATCAGGTCTTGGCAAAAAGGCGCTTACCGGTAAACTATCGCCCTCTAACCTGTTCATTGGCTCAACTATCTCACGGATAAATTCGGGCAATTCTTCAAACTTTGGCTTTCCGGGAAGTTCAATATTTTTCCACTCTTCAGGTACTTTTACTTCTTTTACATTTTTTGCACCTTCATCAACTGCAGCCATATTCTTGCTTACAACATCAGCACCTTTTCTGCCATAGGTTTTTTCAATGGCACCCTTCATTTCCTTTTCAGCAATTTCATAGGGAATAACATTACTTACCTTGAAAAAGGCTGCCTGCATGATGGTATTGGTTCTTCCTGGAAGGCCAATCCGTTCCGATATTTCCGTTGCATTAATGATATAGAATTTAATATTGTTTTCGGCTAAATATCGTTTAATATAATCCGGGAGCTTCTTCTTGGTTTCTTCCTCATCCCACAACGAATTGAGCAAAAATGTTCCACCCTTTTTCAAACCTTTTAAAATATCATATTTATCCAGATATGCAGGGACATGGCATGCTACAAAATCAGGATTGTTAACTAAATACGTTGAACGTATTGGCTTTTTACCAAATCTAAGATGTGAAACCGTTACACCACCCGATTTTTTTGAATCATAGGCAAAGTATGCCTGTGCATAAAGATCAGTGTTGTCACCAATGATCTTAATTGAGTTTTTATTTGCACCAACAGTTCCATCAGAACCAACACCAAAGAACTTACCCTCAAAGGTACCTTCCGGCACCACACTGGTATCATCAGGCAGTGGCAATGATGTAAAGGTTACATCATCTACAATCCCAATAGTAAAACCATTCTTTGGTTCGTTTTGCTTGAGATTATTATATACTGCAATAATCTGTGCAGGTGTAGTATCTTTGGAACTTAATCCATAGCGTCCACCAACAATAACAGGTGAATTAGCTGTTCCGTAAAAAGCTGCACGAACATCTAAATATAACGGTTCGCCAATAGATCCGGGTTCTTTGGTTCTATCAAGCACTGCAATACACTTTACCGTCTGCGGCAATACTTTGAAGAAATACTTTGGTGCAAATGGTCTGTATAGATGACATGTTACAAGGCCAACTTTTTCACCCTGTTTCAGTAAATAATCTATTGTTTCTTCTATTGTTTCTGTGACTGATCCCATCGCAACGATGATACGTTCAGCATCAGGTGCACCATAATAGGTAAAGGGATGGTATTCCCTGCCAGTAAGTTTTGTTATTTCCTGCATGTATTCTTCAACAATATCAGGTACTGCTTGATAGAAGATATTGCTTACTTCCCTAGCCTGGAAATAAATATCCGGATTTTGGGCCGTACCTCGTGTAACAGGATGTTCAGGATTTAATGCATTGTTTCTGAATTCTTCTAGCTTTGCATAATCAATGAGCTTAGCTAAATCTTCATAATTCAGCACTTCAATCTTCTGAATTTCATGCGAGGTTCTGAAACCGTCAAAAAAATGCAAAAATGGTATACGCGATTTAATTGCTGAAAGATGGGCAACAGCAGCTAAATCCATAACTTCCTGCACTCCACCGCTTGCAAGCATTGCAAAACCTGTTTGGCGGCAAGCATTTATATCCTGATGGTCGCCAAATATGGATAAGGCCTGGGCAGATATTGAGCGCGCACTGACATGAAAAACACCCGGCAGTAATTCAGCAGATATTTTATACATATTGGGAATCATCAAAAGCAATCCCTGCGAAGCCGTATACGTAGTGGTAAGCGAACCAGCTTGCAGTGATCCATGCACAGCAGCTGCAGCTCCCGCTTCTGATTGCATTTCAACAACACGAACAACCTGTCCAAAAATATTTTTCTTTCCATGCGCAGCCCATTCATCAACATGTTCAGCCATTGGTGAAGATGGTGTAATGGGATAGATGGCAGCTACTTCAGTAAACGCATACGATACATATGCAGCAGCTTCGTTACCATCCATTGATTTCATAATCTTTTTTGCCATGAAAGCTTTCTCCTTTCTGTTTTGATTTTGAAATATAAAAATCCCTTTCCCAAATAAACTTGAGATTAGTTACCCAATAAAATTTTTAGATTAATGAAAGATCACGGCGTGTAAATAACCTTCTTCATTTAGTGTAATGTAAGTCAATAAAAAAATCAATTAATAAAATACTAAATTCTTAGTAATTACATCATTACCAATAACATAGCATTTATGTACATAATTTCAAACTATTCATTATGAGCGATAGTTCATTACATATATACTTTGGCTATATTAAATTTTATTAACATTTTATGCTTGCACGACAGAAGGCATATTTCATATTTGTCATATATCTTATCATAATATAAATGGAGGATCCTTATGGCTAACATTTACTGCAGAGATACAATAGCTGACATGGTACGACGCGCTGCTTTGCGTTTTGGTGAAAAAACAGCAATTGTATTCAGAGACACCAGTCTAACATTCAAACAACTTGAAGATGATTGTTGTCGTTTTGGCCACCTGATGCAACAGTATGGCATAGAAAAAGGTGATCGTGTTGCTATTATAGCTTTTAATTCACACTATTATCCAATCAGCTTTGTTGGTCTTTCAAAGATTGGGGCAATTCAGGTACCCATTAACTACATGCTTAATGGCGATGAGATGGCATATATCATAAATCACTCCAAATCCAAAATGGTAATTGTTGAAGATAATTTATATAATGTGATAGCACCTGCAAAACATAAGTGCACCACTGTAGAAAACTGGCTTTTTATCCCGATTGAAGGCACCCCAACGCCACCAGGTTTTGATAACTTAAATGAAATGTTGCAGGGCATGCCGACGTATGATATTGCAACAACAGTGTATCCAGAAGACATTGCACAAATTCCTTATACCAGTGGCACTGAATCAAAGCCAAAAGGCGCTATGCTATCGCACAGAGCGTTACTGTCACAGTATTTCAGTTGCATCATTGAAGGTGAATATCAACCAAACGATATCAGCCTGCATGCATTGCCACTCTTTCACTGTGCACAGCTTCATTGCTTCCTCATGCCATTCCTGTATATAGGAGCAACAAATATTATTTTACATAAAGCAGACCCTGTTGCCATGATGCAACTTATTGAAAAATATTCCATTACACACATGTTTTCCCCGCCTACTGTATGGATTGGGATTATCAATCATCCTGAATTTAAAAAGTATAATCTTTCTTCACTAAAAAAAGCTGCCTATGGTGCCAGTATCATGCCAGTGGAAGTTTTAAAGCGGTTAGCTGAAGTATTCCCTGGCCTGCGCTTGTGGAATTATTATGGCCAAACCGAAATGGGGCCAGTTGCAACAATATTAAAACCAGAAGATCAGCTCAAAAAACCAGGTTCAGCAGGCAAACCAGTACTCAATGTTGAAACAGCATTGATGGATGATGATGGTAACTTTGTACCAGTTGGTGAGGTTGGTGAGATAGTTCACCGATCAGGTCACGTTATGACAGGGTATTTGGACGATCCTGAAAAAACTGCCGAAGCATTTGCTTATGACTGGTTTCACAGTGGAGATCTAGGAAGATTTGATGAAGATGGGTATCTGTATGTTGTTGATCGTAAAAAAGATATGATAAAAACAGGTGGCGAAAATGTTGCATCACGTGAAGTTGAAGAAGTATTATACCAGCACCCTGCCATTGCTGAGGTTGCAGTATTTGGCCTGCCCGATCCCAAATGGATTGAACTTGTTTGCGCAGCAGTTGTATTGAAGAAGGATATGCAGGCAACAGAGGAGGAAATCATTGCATTTGCCAAACAGCATTTAGCAGGATTTAAAACGCCAAAGAAAATCTTTATAATGAATGCATTGCCCAAAAATCCATCGGGCAAAATATTAAAACGGGAATTACGTCAAATATTAGCAGTTGAAACAAAATAAACAATACACAGTAGCATCACAAAAAATTGCAACAGAAGATATAATTCTGTTGCAATTTTTTTTGTTGTAGTCATTATGACTTTTTGTATTAATGCTTTACACACAACAGAACTGAAAATAATGCAATAGATGTACTATCATTATATTTTTTTAAGAATGCCGTAATTGAAGTCAAAATAGTTTTAATTTATTTAAAAGGAGGATCTCCACCATGTATCCAATATTATTCCAGTATAAGTTTATTACCATTGGTGGATACGGTGTAATGCTTGCTATAGGAATTTATATGGCATACATTTTATTTGAACGTGAACTTATCTTACGTAATATTAACCCGGATTTAGCATACAAGATATTACTGGTAGCAATTCCAGCGGGCATTATTGGCTCAAAAGTATTTCATATACTGGATCATATGGATGAATTTTTATCAGATCCAGCCGGTACAGTATTTTCTGGTGCTGGCCTTTCTATATATGGTGGATTTCTTTTTGCATTGTTATTCAGCTATTTTATCATTAAAAAAAGCAATGAGCCTGTTTTAAAAATTCTTGATATTACAGCACCATGTATAGCCGTTGGGTATGGTTTTGGAAGAATAGGTTGCCACGTTGCTGGTGATGGGTGTTATGGTATTGAAACATCAAGCATTTTTGGTGTTGCTTATCCCAATGGAATTGTACCAATATCCTACGCTGTGTACCCCACACCTCTTTTTGAATCATTTTTCTCATTTATAGTAGCAATATTTTTATTACAACTCAGAAAAAAAGAATTCCCACAAGGGACACTTTTTTTTATATACTTAATTTTAAACGGTTTGCCACGGTTTTTTGTGGAATTCATCCGAAGAAACCCTGTTGTGTTTACTGGGTTAACACAGGCACAAATAATTGCATTAGGATTGATTATAGCAGGCATTGCCGGGCTTGTAATAGTTAATCATAAAAAGTTACTAAAAGCATAAACTATTGCTTTAATAATGCTATCATATTCTTTATAATTCGGGTGCTATACTGTAGTCCTTCAAGCATTCCCTTATATAAGTACAGGGATTTTAAAGCAACTTTTTCCTGTTCATTGGTAACCGTTTCATCAATTTCATAGCCTTCAGTGACTGTATGAATAATGTGCTGTATGGTTAACCCTACCAGATTCCTTGTAACACTGAGGTCTGTAAGCTTTGCATCAATATCATCCAGCTTTTTAACCACTGAAGCTATGGCCTGTGTCTTTCTGCCTTTGATGTTTTGTATCAGTTCTTCTGAAAACCGTATTGCCTGTTGCAACATGGTATTCATACTTTCAGTTTGTTGCAGCATTTCATTCAATTGCTTTATCAGGTTTTCCGCACGCAATGCTATGGTACTATCATCCGGTTTAGAACGGTTATAAACTTCATCAATCTCATTCCACACGTTAATATCAATATTTTGATATGTAATGTCATCAAAATCTCTATGTATAACATTTTCAATATATGCACCATCATACGTAGCATTTATCAATGATGTATCATGTAACCTGCCAAACCATGAAATAAAGATCATCATTTTCTGATTGGTATGGACATACTTACTTTTTATGCCTTTTACAAAAATCTTTGGTAAGGCAGTTAGCTGAAACCGGTTAAACATTTCTACGGTATTGGTGCGATAGTTCCTTAAAAATATATGATCATCCAAATAGGCACCTTTAACATGTGCCAACCCTCCGGTAAAAGCTAAATCCTGACCTGCCATAATAATAGGATGGACACCTAGTTTTTTTGCAAAATCATAGGCATTGGTTGACACAGAACCACCATAGCGCAAAGTTCCGTAACTGCCAATAGCATCCTCAATCCACTTCATCATCTCAAATGCTACGCCTGTTATTGCTTTTCTCCCCTTGTAAAACAAAAAAGTTGAAGGATGTACCATGGGATCGGCTATCAATATTGTTCTGTTACTATGAACACCTTCAAAATAGCGTGCGTTGATTAACTGCGGGTCAACCGTGATACAAAAATGTGGTTCAATTCCATACTGCTCCAAAACCTTAAGCGATGTGTCCACTGCAACAATAACAGAACTGCTACAGTGTTTTTGTATATACGGTATACTTTGTGTTAATGTTGGCCCCGCATTAACGATTATAGCCGGAACATTTTTGAACGTATCAAAAAATGCAGATGCCGGAGGAGCACCAATAATTTCCCTGATATTCCGTGCGATATTGGAAGTCCATAATTTTTCAAATTTAGCCAGTGTGGCAATATTGACCTCTTTTGTGGAAAGGTATGCTTTAGCAACTCTTTGCAGATTAGTGTATCGTTCAGGGTCAATCTGAAACGAACCACGGTGCGTAATAAACAGCGTTTTATATGAAGACCTGCCCTTCATGTGGTTGGCTATTGCATCTTCATCAGGGTTTACCAGCAATATAACCCGTTTATCTTTCAATACGTTTTGTAAATCCCGGTGAGCGATAGCTGCTGCAACCATCCATGGGAACTGTTCCATTATTAATACTGTAGCATCTTTTTTGAGTTTCCGTAACAGCCATTCAATATGATAGGCAAATCCAAACCCTGAAACGATAACGCAATCGTACTGTGTGCAGTCAAATTCGTCAATCAGACGTTGTGCTTCCTTCACAGGATCAAATTTACTGTGTACTGCAATCTGTCCTGATTGTTTTTTTACAACTGGAATGGCATCACCACTTTTTGCCTGTAGCACTTCAACGTATGGTGTGAAATCCGCGTTGCTGATTGTTTCAGCCAAAGACTTGTTGCGTTGAGCTATCGCCAAAATATTTTTTTGAAAAATATTTTCCACATCTACTCCATAGAAACCGTAATAGTTGTTACTTTTTTAAGCGGGGTTCCCGGTTTTGGATCCTGAGCAACAACCGTACCACTGCCTTTCATTATATACTGTATCGGATAGTCATGCTGCAAATGTATAAGTTGACGCAAAACGTTGGTATCGGTCTGCCCAATGAAATTTGGCAATACATCATCCTTTAAAGGCTTAACCTGCACAGGCTTAGCTGGTATAGTATTAGCATAAACACTTCCAAATCCTCTGAGCGGCAATACCCGTTTTACTATATCACTGAAAACAGGTGCTGCCAGTTCACCGCCTGAACCGCCATACGCAGGCTCATCAAACATAACCAGAACGCAGAGATCCGGGTTATCAACCGGAGCTATACCAACAAATGATACCACATAGGCATCAGGAATATAGCCGCCCTGTGGCAGTGATTTCTGAGCCGTACCTGTTTTGCCTCCTGTACCATATCCTGCTACATACGCTTTTTTACCTGTTCCCTCAATAACAACGTTATGCATCATGGAAAGAATGGTTTTTGCTATTGCCTCATTCAATATTTTTCCTTTTGCTTTAGGAAAAAAACCAGTTACTGTCTGGCCAGTGCTGTTTTGAATCTGATTTACTATCTGAGGGTACATATATACGCCATTATTGGCGATAGCTCCGAAAGCAGCAACAAGCTGAACAGAAGTCACCGATATTTCCTGCCCTATTGCCATGGAATACTTTGAAAGACCCGACCACTGCTTTGGATTGCGGAGAATACCCTGAGATTCACCGGGAAGCTGTATGCCTGTTTTTTCACCAAAACCAAAGCGGGTAAGAGTTTGATATACATGTTCTTTTTTAATGTACTGCATTGCCTGTATGATGCCTGCATTACATGAATAGGTTATGATATCATTCAGGGTAACCTTACCGTGTTCCCTTGTACACTTTATGGTTGCATCATATACATCAACACTTCCTTTGCATATATAGGTTCTCTTCAGTGCATCCGGCAGATGTTCCAACAAGGTTATAGCAGCAAACACTTTCATAGTTGATCCGGGTTCAAAAGCATCCACAACAGAAAAGCATGTAAGAACAGATTTATCGTAATTATAAAAATATTCAGGATGGAATTGCGGATAGAGTGCAAGTGCCAGTATCTTTCCTGTCTTGATTTCGTACACAACAGCAACAGCTTTCCTTGGTTTGACCTGCACTGCATATGTATTAATTGCTTTCTGTGCAATGTACTGTATTACCCTGTCCAGTGTCAGCTGAACTGTAAAACCCTTCTGTTCTTTCTGGCCCAGGCTATCGGCACGTAACAATACATCATTATATTTATATTCAATCCCTTCAAGCCCGATATTGTCAACATTTACAAAACCTATCACCTGTGATGCTAACATGCCTTCAGGATACACGCGCGCATATTCTTTTTTAACATATATACCCGGTAACGATAATTCTTTTACTTTGTTAATGACACTGTCATCTGCTTTGCGCTTAATCCATACAAAATGCCTGTCACGGGTTAACAAATCTTTTATTTCTGATTGTGGAATACCAAGTATAGATGCAAGTTTCAATGATTCAGTATCTGGATCGGTAACCTTGCGGGGATCTGCAAATATAGAATATTTGTATATTGAGACAGCAAGGGGATATCCGCTTGCATCAATGATATCCCCGCGTTTTACTACATCATTTTTATTATTAACAATTACCCTGGAACTGAAATGCAGCTGTGTGATTTTAATTATTAGTAATACCGCAATAATACTGATAAAGATTAATGTTATTATAATCCTTCGTTTATGGGATACATTCTCCATATCAGCCTTGATTATTACTTGATTAAACCAAGCCGTGAAAAATCTAAATTTTTGATGTTATCCGTGTTCCAATACAGAATAAAGGCTTTTCCTTTAATCCTGTCCAGGGGCACATACCCAAAACCGCGGCTGTCATAGGAGTTTTCTCTGTTATCACCCATTGCTACAATCATACCTTTAGGTACAACACCTTCAATACGCTTTTCGCTGAATCCTCTGTATGAAGTAACACCTTTAACATACGGTTCATCTAACTTAACACCATTGACCCATACCGCTCCTTCTTCAATGTGCACTTCATCGCCCTCAACCGCTATACATCGCTTTATAAAATCTTTTTCTTCCTCATTGGGTGGTCTGAATATAATAATATCACCGCGCTGAACAGGCCGTATACTTAAAAACGAAAGGTGGAATGGCTTATTCATTCCTATCATCTGGGGGATTGTTGGTCCGTATGTTATTTTTTCCGCTAAAAGATGATCACCAACCAGCAAGGTATCTTCCATGGAACCGGTTGGTATATAGTAAGCCTGAATAATAAATTGCCGTATATGCATGGCAAGAATAAATGCAACAAGAATAGCATCAAACATCTCCCATATTTTTTTAAACATCACTGTGCGTTTAGGAGACATGTCATAAAAATAATTTATGAGCTTTTCCCTTTCATCACTGTTTACAAGCATGAGCGGGAATCCTAAACTACGGTAACGTTCACGGATTACCAGGTTACTGAAAAAATTAACTTCCAGATAGGTAATATCTTTAGCATTGAAGTGATAGTTTTCTGTATTGGTTTGAATGCTTATCCCCCCTGGTGATGCGGTTAATGTGGCATTTTCAAATTTGCGCCATTTAATAAAATCATTCAGGATTCTGAGCAGAAACACACTACATAAAAATCCGCCAATAGCATACGTTCCGCTATACGGAATTGCTACAGCTAAAAAAATAGTTGAATAAATTAAAAGCAAGAGATATCCTATTCGCTTCAACATGAGCTTAGCAATCATCGTTTTGCTAAGAACCTGTATTTGAATTGTATCAGTATTTTGTTTGTTAAGAGCTAAAAACTGTAACATCTATGTACCTCGGCCTTAAAAAGGATATATTGTGTATATGCAAAAATTGTATAAAAGTTACATTTTTATTGAAATTTAATGAAGATATCATGTATATTATCACGATTAATGTGTCTACTATTTTTTAAATCATGAGAACATTATTCCAACATATCGATACATTAGAAAAAAAAGAGCGGTATACTCTTGCCAAAATGCTTGGGTTTCAGGACCCCAGAAAAGCTACAACTAAGGATATAGCTTCCCGCATGTCAAGCCATGTTGGAGTTGAACTCATTTTTTCACAATGTAATCCGGATGAAATTTTAATCCTTAAGCTACTTATAGCCAATGATATCCATTTCAGAGATATTGAACACAACCTGCATATCCCTATACAGCAGATTGAAAGAACTGCCCGGTTACTGTCAGGCAAATCTATTGTTTACATCCTGAAAAATCGACAGCTACTATCTAATAAATTAGATAAAATATGTTTATACAGTGAACTGCGCCAAATACTGCAACCTATTGATGTGCCAGCTTTGTATCAACACTGCAACGAAATTATCAAACATATAACATCAAATACATCCTATACAGCCAGAAAGGCACCGCTCAGCGAGAATGCATTCAACTTTCTTAAACTATGCATTCAGCAAGGCTGCATTGTGTCCGTAAAATATGCCATTGAGACTCTTGGGATTGTAAAAGCCCACAATGTACTGAATGAATTAACCGTTAATAATTGCATCAGAATTTTTCATAGTATGTCTAAACATTTTTCAGGTATCATTATAGTTCATCCTGATTATATACAAGTCAAAAATGAGATTAAAAATATACATATTCATAATCACTTTATGGCACTTATTGCAATGTTAAAGGCTTATGACTGCATATCGTCAAAAGGGCTGTTTTTAACTCAGGAAGGGAATTTACGGAAATCGGATGTTGATAAAATTACAAAGGCATTGCAATCTGTATCCATCCAATCAACAGGGAAGCCATTGACTTGTATCCAAATTACACAATTGGCATTATACTTGCTATCTATTACAAACTCATTATCTGTTACAACAAGTAATATTAACAGCACCCTGAAACACTTATATAAAGTTTTGCTACATCCTCATCAGATAACCCATATGATAATACATGCAGCAGGAAAAGAAAATAATCCTTTATTTCCAAATCCTTTGCCTGTGAATAATGATGTCATAAAATCTGTTGTTCGGATTATTAAAAAATATTCCAGCAAGACATCTGAAACGTATGTACTACTATATTTTTTAGAATCACTACCTGAAATATTCCAGGACATGGTACAACAGGTTGATGATTATTATGAAAACGTCAGGAGTAATGTACTTGCAGCTATTAATTTCCTCTGTGTCATAGGCGTGATAGAAATTATTGATAATACCATACAATTAAGCGATATTAGAAAAATTGTGTTTCAGCAGGATAAAAAATTCAGCAGGGTGACATCCAGGGCAGTATATATTAACCCTGACTTTTCCCTTGTTATACCCTATCATGAAATACCATCTGATATTTCATACATCCTTCTTGCATTTACAGATATTATATCAACCGATGTGACAATACATGCGAAAATTTCCAAAATATCGATTCTTAATGCAATCAAGCGAGGTATGAATCCTGAACTGTTTATTTCATCATTGAAAGAATATGCAAAAAACCAGCTTCCACAGAATATACGATTTCAGCTTGATGAATGGATAGAGCGCACGCCCTCAGTAACTATTAAACGGGGAGTTATTCTTAATTCCAATAAAAAGGAATTTATTGATGAGCTATCGCACAGCTTACCCAAAGGAGCGATAGTTGAGAGAATAAGTGATAATCATATAATAATCAGTGAATCAGCATTGGATACGGTTATTAAGTTTGCACAAAAGAAGGATGTGGTAATGACAATAATGCTTAACAAAGAATAATTAAATAACATCTATCCGCTGGGTAATTTTCCAGTTGATATATTCGCTCAAAGCATTAATGGTTTTTTCAGTAACAAAATAGATATTACCCCTGAGTCTTACCAGTGCGCCTTTGTAATGCGTAAGCTTCATAGGATGGTCAATCCAGCCTATAGGTTCAACCTCGCGCCAGTTATCACAGGTCTTCAATACGGGTATCTTTTTAAGATGTAATTCCCTTATTTTACCATCCTGTACTGCATCAGCTAATATTTTTTGCCATTCCATAACAATATATTCATTAAATTAATTATATTAAAATTGATTCTATTATTTTCATGATTAATAATTATCTTTAAAGACATTGCCTGCCATCTGTCAAGAACCATTTACCATTTTGATAATAAAAATAAATTTTCATGGTAAAATTATTTCCCTTATACGTCAACATAGCACATTTTAATCCAATTTTCTTGTCAACAAGTTCCATCCCATTATCTAAAAATGAAAATAAAAGCGATAGCGAAAGAGCAATTCTTAAATATGCACTATTCCTGATACTGGATGGCTGGTTATAACGCGGATTGCTCATTAAATCAAACAATCGTGCAAGGATATCCCTGGATGATGCATTGTGATATTGGTTAACATTTTTATAATTCAGGCGCAATGCAATTTTATACTCGTCTGTCCTTTCCGTTTTCATTGCTGTAATCAGTTTGATGATATCATCTTTTATATCACCATGCACATAATTGTCATACAACTTCAGTAATTCCCTTTGATCAAAAAGTTTGTGCATCTCTACCAGTGTATCATCAAGCCCTCTGTTAAACCATGCATACGTGGGTAACTGTATGGTACATAGCACAATAGTTATAATTATGAGTACACCAGCTAAACGATAAACCATAATTTACCGTGATTGTAACTCTTTTATTTGTTGTTCCAGTAATTCAACTTTTTTTATTAATTCTTCGTTTTTTTGTTTTTCTTTTTTTAACTGCTCATGTAATTGCATGGCTTCCAATCTCCCCAATTCCTGAACAGCTTCAGTAGCATGGAGTATTTCAGTAGCATCTTTAAGTTCTTTGCTTGAATATTCTATTACAGCACTTTGAGCCTCTATTACATTCTGTGCATCCATTAACTCTTTCCTTCGCAATTCAGCAAGCATCTCCTCGGCATCAATTCTTTTTTTCAGATCAAATAATTCCTGCTGTCTGATTTTTGCAAAATTTGTTATAGCTTCATTAAGCTTTTTCTGCTCATTAATAATATGTTTTTCAAAATGTATAATTTTTTCAAAAATATTTTTTTCTTTTTCATCAAAGAATGATTCTTTTCTATTGATATCAAGTAAACTTGTGTACGTTTCCATTCTTTCGCCTGCTTCATGTGAAAAAAGGCTGAGCATTTCCCTATACCGCTCTACAATAATCGACTTTTCCAGTAATAATGAAAATTCACGTTTTTGTAGCGGGCGGGATAAAATTTCCAGATGCATCAAATCCGACACCAAATGCGAAGCTTTACGAATCTGTTTTTTATATAACACCAGATATTTCAGAAATTTGTGTATTCGTTCATCCTTTCTTATCATAGCTAAAATTTCTGAAATATCACTATTCACAAGATCAATAATAAATATATTTATATGTGTAGGAACAATATTGCATGATAAAAAGTTATTATTTTCAATAAGCGTAATATTCAAACCCAACATCTTCAATGCATTAAATATTTCTTTTCCCTTGTCATTGTCTGTACAATACCAAATATCAGCACGTTCCATAATTTATCAAACCTGATTAAATATTTTACCAAATACAGTTTTGATACTATCTAAACAAAATAATTTTTGCAACAGTTTTTCTTATTAAAAATAAAAAAATAAAGGCTTACTATTAAAGCAAGCCTTTATATATAATAATACTTGTTTTATTGTTTATTGTTTTGCTTTATCCCATTTTCCTTCACTTCGTAATCTTTCTACTATCTTCTTTGCTTCCTCCTTTAGTAAAACATAGTCAGTCTTTGCAACCCTGTTCAAAGGGAACTGTCCGGGTTTAACAATCTCAACATGCGAAGGCCTGGAATATGCTGAGATATCATCACAGGCCTGCATAATGTCTTCGGGGGTTACTTCCACACCCTGCAATGGTTCAACAAATGCAATGATTGCCTCAGAATATACATTATGCTCGGCACCAACAACTGCAACCATATTGACTTTACCTTTCAGTTTTTCACTGATATGATGTTCCACATCATCAGGATATACCTGATAGCCTTTTGGTTTTATAACAAGTTTTGATCTGCCGGCAAAATGCAAACCTTTCTCATCATAGTATCCCAAATCGCCTGTGTAGCATATTCCTTCTTTTGTAATAGTTTTTCTTGTATTATCCGGGTCATTGAGATAGCCCAAAAAAATCTGTGGACCGCTAAAACAAATTTCACCTATCTCGCCTTTTGGCTTTTCCCTGCCTGCAGAACCATCAGCATTCATAGGTTCACGTATACTGATTGGACAAAGCGGCATGTCATACCCAATCCCCTGAACAATCTCATCAACATCTGCATCAACATCGGTATAGGTACAGAAACCTGACGTTTCGGTTAAGCCTAAACCTGTGCCAATACGGGGAGCCATGGATTTCATCTTAACCAGAAATTCTCTTGAAACAGCCTGACCGCCATAGATAGCAAACCTCAAACTTGATAAATCATAATCCTTATAATTTGGCAGTAACCATTCCATGTTAAATAATGCAGGTATCTGACCAAGGCATGTAACTTTGTGAGCCTGAATTGCTTCAAGGCTTAACTTGGGATCAAAAATATGAAGTATAACTGATGTTCCACCACCATAGATGGTTGTTGCCAACTGCTCGGTAGTACACCCAACATGAGAAGGTGGCAGATTAACCAAAAATTTGTCATTCTCCTGCAATTCAAATCCAACAGCAAGACCAATATTCTGAACCAGTATACCTTCATGGCAAAGCAGTGCGGGCTTTGGAGAACCTGTTGACCCCGTTGTGAAAATTATCAAACAAGCATCCCGTTTCTGTACTTTTTTTCTTGCCCTCTTTACACTGCCTGTAAGTAAACTTTTAATAAAAACTTTTTTAATATCCTTAACAAAATCGGTAACACCGATAGCTCCTTCCATTATAAATTCAGGCTCTTTCTGAAACTGCACCCAGTATTGCACATATGGCGATGTCTTCATTACCTCAGCTATCATAGGTCTGAAATCTGCCACTGGAGTTTTCCCCAGAAAGAAATACGCTTTTGGCTTCATTCTATCTAAACAATACTGTATTTCTTTTGTCTTCAAACGCAAATCAAGAGGAGCAACTATCACCCCAATCCTGTAACAGGCATACATGAGGTAAACATGTTCCTTTAACAGTGGCAGGCTTGTTGCCACTATATCACCTTTTTTTAACCCAATTGAAAGTAGCTTTGCAGCAAATGCAGAAACTGAGGTATTAAATTGCTTCCATGTTACCTTTTCTCCTGTATTATGCTCAATGATAGCCAACGCTTTGGGCTTCTTTTTGGCATAATAAGCAACATAGTCAGCCAAGTTTGGAAGCAATTCTTTGTATTTCTCCAGGCACTGCTGATCTTTTTTAGGATCTTTCATATAAACCTCCCCCTTATTCTAATTGTTATGAGTTATTTGAAAATCTGAACTTCAATGAAAATTCACACCTCTTAGATTCCCAAATAACTACCTGCAATAAAATTTTATAATGTTTTAAAATATCATTGTATAATCTTATATTACAATATGATAATATATACAAATTAATTGCAAGCAATAAATTATATATAAAATTATGCATATTATTACCGAATTGTTTATGAAATTGTTTTCATGACTACTGAGGTTTGCACAAAAACGCCCCAAGCTGCGCGAGTGCATGTTGATGCTTTTTACTGTTTTCTTTATTGACAAATAAGTGTAACTGATTCATTGAATAACGAATTGCATACTACGAGAGTTTTTTATTTAAACTTTCCCGTTCACAATTAACCATTCACTATTAAAAAGAGGTTACCATGGGCATTACATACAGGGATTCAGGTGTTGATGTGGAAGGCGGCAACAGGTTTGTAAAGCGCATTAGCTCCATAGTAAAAGAAACTTTTACAAAAGAAGTCTTAACTGATATTGGCGGATTTGCTGCATTATTTGATGCTACCTTTAAACACTATAAAGAACCTGTCCTTGTTTCCAGTACTGACGGCGTTGGAACAAAATTAAAGATTGCACAGATGATGAATGTGCACACAACCATTGGCATAGATGCTGTGGCAATGTGCGTTAACGATATTGTTGTAACCGGTGCCAGGCCATTATTTTTTCTTGATTATATCGCCTGTGGAAAACTCAACGAAGATGTGCTGGTTGATGTCATAAAAGGTCTTGCTTCCGGCTGCAAAATGGCGGGTTGTGCACTCATAGGTGGAGAAACAGCAGAACACCCCAATGTTATGCAACCTGATGATTATGATATAGCGGGCTTCAGTGTTGGTGTTGCCGACAGGCACCGCATCATAGATGGCAAAAGTATTAGCCCTAATGATGTAATCGTTGGCATTGCCTCCTCCGGAATCCATTCCAATGGATATTCCCTTGTCAGAAAATTATTTTTTGATATTAAGAAGTATACCGTCGAAACTAAACTTAATGAACTACCTAAACCATTAGGCCAGGTACTGCTTGAACCAACACGCATATACGTCAAACCCATTATAAAAGCATTGGAGACAGTTACCATTAAAGGGCTTGTTCATATAACCGGTGGTGGATTTTACGAAAACATCCCCCGTATTTTGCCGGAAAACACCGCTGCATTTATTGAAAAGAAATCATTTGCCGTACCACCAATATTTGAAATAATACAGCGTGAAGGCAATATTGAAGAAAAAGAGATGTTCACCACATTTAATATGGGGATTGGCATGATATGTATTGTAGCAAAAGGTGATGCAGAATCACTTATGAACATTTTAAAACAGAATGGTGAACAGGCATATATCATTGGCCATATACAATCACGAAGTGGTAACCCTGTAATTCTTGGCTAACTCAATCCGCCTTGCAATCGTTGGATGACTATACAGGAAAAATTCAATTAATGGATGCTGCTCTTTTTGTGACAGATTCATTGCTGCCAGCTTTTCCATTGTTGATATAAATGACCCGGGATCATTGGTAACTGTAAGTGCATACATATCAGCCTGCTTTTCAAAATACCGTGAAAGAGTATTGAGTAGTGGCATAAGGAGCAAGCTGAAAACCGAAAGATAAAAAATCAGTATTGGCAAGGCTGCAATATCAAATCTGCTGATATATCCTGCATTGAATAATGTTATTTCATACAGGTATGAACAAATATAAAAAGACACAACAATTACAATTCCACCAAGCAAAATGTTTTTGGTTATATGCTTATGCACATAATGTCCCAATTCGTGAGCAAAAACAGTTTTGATTTCATCAACACTAAATTCCTGCAACAAGGTATCACTCAAAATTATTCTGCGTGTTTTCCCCAAACCGGTAAATGCAGCATTTGCCTTCTTTGTATCCTTACTCATATTGAAGCTGAAAATACCTGTTACAGTTAAATTATGCCTGGCCATTAGTTCCGTTAATACACGTTTTAACTCCTCATTATCAATTGGTGTAAATTTATAAAACAGTGGAAAGATTAATACTGGAGCAATTTTTGCCAACATAATTGCTAACACAAAAACAACAATGGCAAAATACAGCCACCATAGCACAGTTAATTTAATAAAATAGTAAAACAGAAACAGAAGCGGCAAACCAATAACAATTGAAACAAAGAGCGATTTCAATTCTTCAATACACCAGTCTAAAACGTTCTGATTTGAAAGTCCAAATTTGTGCTCTACAATATAGCTTTGATAAAATTCTAACGGTAACAAAATAATTGAGAGCAAACCACCAAATGCAGCAAAAAACACTAAAAGCATCATATATTCATTTTTTATGTGTGGCGATAGTAACTGGTATAATGGCTTTGCAATAGTAAAAGCACCAACACCTAAAAGCACAAGCTCAGCAACCATATGAATGACTGAAAGCCTGATTTTAGTTTTGGTGTACAGAACAGACTGAACATCGGTATTGTCGGCCATTATTTTCATCTCCCAAAAAAATTGTTGTATGTATAGCATTAACCCCGCATCTTAAGCAGGGATGTATCTTCAGGTACTATCGCCCAATTATAACACAAAAAAAATGAGAGATATTTTTCCAGTTCATTGAATACATTCTGCAACAAATGAAAACATCATCACTTATTTCACAAATATCCAGGGTATAAGGTTAACCCAAACGGCAAGTGTTGTTTGTGAACTGTTGTTTTTAATTTTATGTGGTCGTATGCTTTTAAACGAGATGCTATCACCCTGTTGTAAAACATATTCACTATCATCTAATGTCACTGCAAGTTCACCTTTAATAATATACCCTACTTCATACCCGTCATGATGATAATGTTCACCTCCCGTTGAAGCACCAGGTGGGAACTCAATGAGGATAACTTCCATTTCATTTGAATCAGGATTTAATAATGTATATGAAACATTTCCATCAGTGAGCAGCCTTCGGTGTGTATTCTTCCGTATGACAGGGGAAGGCGCTGTTCTTTTTATCTCATTTTCAAAAAATAATCCTATGGGGACATTGAATACATCCGCAATTGCCTTTAATGTAGCCAGTGAAGGATTTGCCTTGCCGTGTTCAATCTGGCTTATAAGGCTTGGTGTGGCATGTATCTTTTCAGCTAATTCCTTTAAGGTAATATCATTTTTTTTCCTGAAATATTGAATCTTCTTGCCAATATTTTCAATGAGCTGATCCATATAATCTAACCTTTAATTACATGTATATGAGTTATTCTGATAAATATAATTATTTCATTGAATAATGTCCATCACTTTTTATTTATTGTTTATTAAAATATATATAAAATACTGTATTGTTGCATACAACAATCAAATTTTTCATTCATCAATAATATTAGTACATCTTGATTATCTTTGTGCAATTTTTTTTGACATAATAAACTGCTTTTGCTATTATGATATACAATTGATTTTCATTTACTTATTACGTTATTTTGTTCATTTAATTTTATATATAATGCAGAAAATTTTAGCGGATGAAAAAAATACATTACATATCATATATATTGATTATTATTATACTCATTGAATTTGTTGACACAAAACTTTTTTGTAAAAATCTGTTAGAACTTTATTCCGACCCTGTGTATTCGGAAGAAGGATTACAGAACGCCATTAATTACAATCCTGATAATGACAGTATTTTTTTGCCAAAATTAGAAGGCAAGGATATATTTACCGCCATAAATGATTTATCTATCTGCAGAATCCCTGATGTACGGAAGTTTTTATACATTTACCTGACAAAAGGCAGGGAATATACAATTGCTGCTATAAAACGTTCACATCTGTACATGCCTTTAATCAGGGAACAGATGCAGCAATACGAAGGTATCCCTGAAGACATTGCACTACTTCCGCTACTTGAAAGCGCATTCAATCCTTATGCAGTTTCCAAAAGTAATGCTGTAGGAATATGGCAATTTATACCTTCTACAGCCAGAGTACTTGGATTACAGATTAACGATTTTGTTGATGAACGCCGTGATATAATAAAATCAACCAATGCTGCACTGCGGCACCTTAACCATCTTAATAAAACATTTAATTCATGGGAACTGGCACTGTTAGCATACAATGGCGGTTGCGGCTATTTATCCCGCACAATGAAAGCTAATGGTTACCATCACTTTTATGATCTCATAGAAGCAGGTGTTTTGCGTAAAGAAACAGCAGAATATGTGTATCGTTATGCAGCGTTAGCACTCATTTACAAATACCCTGAGCTGTTTTCCATTGAAAAGGATTTACTTAAACCTGATAATGATTATGAAATAGAATTGGTAGAAGTCAGATATCCGGTCAGGATTAATATTCTTACCGAAAAATGCAATATTCCGGCTGAAGTTATAAAGCTATACAATCCTCAGCTTAAAAAAGATATAACCCCACCCAAAGAGCGAAATTACATACTGCTTCTGCCAAAGGGAAGCAAAGAAAAAATAGAAGAATACAAAGATGAAATTTACACACTCAAATTTACTTCAATTTATACCCACAAGGTAAAATCAGGTGAAACCCTTTCACAAATTGCAAAGCGTTACAGAGCAAGCCCAAAAAACATCATCATTATTAACAACCTTCGCCACCCTGACCTGCTTCATCCCGGAAATATTTTGTATATACCTGTTTTATAAAAATGTTACAAGCCAGTTAAATAATCACGATGTTATTGAATAACATTACGTAATTGATTACGTATATCGTTAATACTTGTATCTGTATTTACTGAATAAATCTCTTGAATTTCATCTCCCGGATCTTCAAAGCGATCCTTAAGCTGCATGAAAATTTCAACATTTGCATCTGATATTGATGAATCTTTTTCCCTTTTTTCAATTCTTCGTATAAGCTCATCCCAGGGACACTGTGCATAAATAAATTTCACATCAATCCCTTTATCTTTGAAAAATTGATAAACATTTCTTCGTACTTCCTTGCTGTAAAATGTCCCGTCAAGAATAACAGGCATCCCTGTATGAGCTATCGCCATAGCTTTTTGCTTCATTGTTGTATATACTTTTTCAGTCATTTCCGGTGTATAAATACCCTCACCAGCTTTTGCTTTGGCATTATCATACACATCCAGCCCTGCCAGTTTTTTACGCAGGGCATCCGAATTAATAACGACTCCACCGGTAAGCGCAGCCAATTCCATTGCTATAGTACTTTTACCACTGCCAATATTGCCAAACACAACATAGACGCTATTCTTTACATCATTTTGCATATACTGCCTTGCCAGTTGAAAATACTGTGAGGCTTTTTGTATACATTCATCACGCTGTTGATTTGTTATCCCTTCATTATCCGACTGAAAGCTATTGATCTTTGCCCGTACCATTGCACGGTATGCTTTGTAAAAAGGCAGCACCAGCACACCATCATAATCCCCGGAAAGCTGAATATACTGCGCACATAACCTGTTTGCCTCGGCCACATTACCGTTTACATCAAGATCCATAAGCAAAAATGCAATATCAGAAATTGTGTCAATATACCTGAACCGTTTATTAAACTCAATGCAGTCTAAAATAATGATTGCTCCATCCTTATAGTAAATATGTTCACAGTGCAGGTCGCCATGACAATCACGAACAAAACCCTGAGTATTGCGTGTTTTAAAAAATTCCTCATGCGCATTAATAAAATCCTCAGTCCAGCTACGCATTGATGTATAATCTTCTTTTGAAATAGCTACGCCAATATATTTTTCAATCTGATCAAAATTTTCCAATGTGTTTTTGCTTATCTCTTTTATTCCGCCAAAGCCTTGCAGCCCTTCAGTATTATCTGCATCTTTATGAAATGCATAAATCTTTTGAGCTATGAGCGATAGTAACTGATTATCAATCCCCTGCTTAAGTAAATTTTTAAACGAATACATATCATCGATATAGTGCATCTTGACGCAATATGCTACTACATCCTTTTCATTATAATTTCCGTCTTCTATCAATGTAAAAGAATTTCCATCTTTTACAATTGCAACAACACCTATATACATTTCAGGGCTAATGCGTGAATTTAGCCGATATTCTTCAAATGTATAGAATTTTCTATCTTCAAAAGAGACAAAATTTAAAAATCCAAAATCAACAGGCTTTTTAAGTTTATATACATACGGTTTGACAATAAAGACGTATGATATATGGGTTTGTATAACAGTAACAGCATCAACCGGATGTTTATAGGTCTTTGGATTAGAAAGAAACGATACAATATTCTGCATAGTATCCTCTTTAATTTATTGTTAGAATCAAATTATGTTTAAACAAATAAATAGTTGATAATACCAGTGTTCATTTTTTCAAGAGAATTTTTTACGGCAATGTAATCTATAATTTATTGTTATTTGTAATCTTTTTTAGCCTGTCGTAATAGTTCTGGCGGTGGTCCCCAGTAGAATTTGAGGCAATGTATGCCTTTTTCCCTGTGAAAATCAAACGTATATGACCTGTTTTCATAATAACTGGGCAGATTATTAGGATAGTTATCGGTATTAATTTCTTTCAAACGCCTGCTGAAATATTCAAAAAATTCAACCAATACATTTTCCACACAAAACGCAATAACATTAGCCAATGACATCTTCCATAACTTCTTCACATCCAGAAAAAACTCATACTCTGACTGATACAACACCAAATGCACTCTCTTCCAGGGATTATCCTTATTTCGTTTTCTGTATGCAATACGCTTAAATGCAATTGCTTTCTTTTTCTCCTTTTTTGCTGCATACAGTATCATATATACAATGAGTGTTCTTAGAGGTATATCTAATTTTTGACAGAAAGTATTAAGGATTTTTAAATGTTCATAGGAAATACATGTTGTAGTTTCAAAATCCATAACTTCCTCCCAAAGTTTTAATTATGTTGTTTTCTATAATTTCATCCAAATTCTTTTATGTATTCGCTGCATATTACAATATCTAATGTATAATTCAATTACTTTTTACTATAAAATATTTTTACCAGTTACTATCACAAAAATTTTAATTGAAAAATTTTGCTAACCGGTAATTATTTCATTATTATACAAATTATACAAAATTTTATCCTGAGGTAGTATATTATGATAGCCCGAATAGACCATGTTTCCATTGCAGTACCTGATTTTGACAAAGCAAAACAATTTTTCCAAACCTTAGGTGCCATTGCTGGAGTTGGCGCAAAGGACGATACCACAAAATTTTACTGGCAGATATTTTCGCTTGGTGATATGAGCCGTATAGAATTAATAACGCCAACTGACAGAGGAAGCTTTTTAGATGGTTTCATGGAATCACGAGGAAGCGGCGTACATCATATAACCTTACAAACATACGATTTAAAGCAGGCAATCAAAACACTGGAAGAAAACGGAATCCCCTATTTTGGCTATAACGAATATCCCGGTGGTGTATGGAAGGAGATTTTCATTCATCCCAAACATGCATTTGGTGTGTTGATACAGATTGCTGAATTCAATGCTGATGACTGGTTAGCAGCTGAAGTAAAAATGCCGGATGGGCAGTTTCAAATCGAGGTGAAAGATGGTCAGATTCATTTAACACTGTCCCATCCGGGTGGAGGTACGGCAACAATACTACTTACAAAAGAGCAGGCAAAACATTTAGCTCAAAGTTTATTATCAAAAATTTAATAATAATTTACTTTCCTATTTAATTAACTTTTGAAAGTAGAAAATCATCAATAAACTTCTTTAATTGTTCTGCAGCATCACCCAGAAAGAAATAAATACCCTCATTTCTAATATATAGTGGATTATCTACTCCAGCATATCCTGGCTTAAGGTCGTAGTTAAAGACAAAAATATTTTTACATTCATCAACATTTAAAATAGGCATGCCATATATTGGAGTATCTTTTGCTTCCCTGGCTGCTGGATTAACGACATCATTCGCTCCCACAATTATTGCCAAATCTGCATTTTTAAATTCTGGATTTATGTTATCTATTTCATATAAATCATCATAATCAACATTGGCTTCGGCTAATAAAACATTCATGTGCCCTGGCATTCTCCCTGCAACTGGATGAATTGCAAATCGCACCTTAGCTCCATTAGCAATCAATATATCTGATAATTGCTTGACCAGATGTTGAGCCTGTGATATAGCCATTCCATAACCAGGAACGATGATGACATCTTTAGCATTTTTTATAACTTCTAATGGATTTGCCTGCGACTTATATACACCTTTAGATTGATCGCCTTTTATTATATCGTTATCACTTCTTTTCTTTGCTGCAATAGTAGTTTTCCCAAATAATATATCTAGAAGATTCCTATTCATAGCCCAACACATAATCTGTGTCAGCAATAAGCCAGAAGCACCAACTATGCCACCAATTGAAACTAATAAAAAATCTCCTATGGCTAATCCACATATCGCACCTGCAATACCTGACATACTATTAAGTAATGATATTGTAATAGGCATGTCCGCTCCACCTATTCGTATTGTGAAAAAAACACCAAAAATCAAAGAAAAAATAAATGAAACAATCAGAAATAAAGAATCAGCTATAATATTATTGACTGAACAAATTACGATACATATTAAACTCGCAAAAATTATTATTGAAAAATGAGTATGATAAGGTAATATTACTGGAGCCTGAGGAATTACCTGGTGTAATTTACCTGCAGCAATAAGGCTACCAAAAAATGTAATAATGCCAACCTGAAATGCAATTATTGCAGTTACCCTTGTAAACATATCCAATCCTGCACCAATACCAAAATATGAATAAGCACCAACAATTGCAGACGCTAAAGCTCCCGAACCATTTAATAATGCAACTAGCTGTGGCATTTGTATCATTTTAACTTTATATGCTACGCGCAAGCCAATTACTGCACCAATTACAACAAAGATATATAGACTTCCTGTAGTTATAATTTGGTTTTTGATTAATGTAACAATAATTGCCAATGCGATAGCAATAGCACTTAGTAGATTGCCATAACGCGCATATCTAATTTTGCTCATCAGAAAAATTCCAAAAAGCACCATAATAGTTATAAAAAACGCAAAAATATAATAGGCATTGTTTATTGATGTAACTGAAAGACAAGATAGTAGTGTATCATTCATTTCTATTGTCCTTTTTTGAAAACATTTTCAGCATCCTATCAGTAACTGCAAATCCACCACATACATTTATCATTGCTAAAATGATAGCAATACCACCCATAAGCCAGCTTACGATTGCATTTCCATTAGCAAGAGATAGTGATGTAGCGATTAAAGCACCTAAAATGGTAACACCCGATAAAGCATTCATTCCTGACATCAAAGGGGTATGCAATAACGAAGGAACGTTTTTGATAAGACGATATCCTATAAACGTTGTAAAAACAAAAATTAATAATAGTATCATTTGTAATGCTGTCATATACATTTCACCTTAATAACAATAAACTCTATTTTTGACTCATTGCCTCTAATGTTCCTTCATGAAGCAATACTCCCTCATGGCATACTAAAATAGATTTGACAATTTCATCTGATAAATCCAGTTTTATTTTGCCATCTACTGTTAGATATTTTAATAAATTATATATATTATTAGAAAACATATCAGTCGAACTAGCTGGCAGCATGCCAGGAATATTCTTGTAACCAATTATATTAACTCCATGTTTTTGTGATATCACACCTGGTTGCGTTATTGAACAATTACCCCCCTGATCGATAGAAATATCAGCTATACATGAACCTGGTTGCATTAATTTAACCATTTCTTCGTCAACTAAGATAGGTGCTTTTTTACCAAATACTAATGCTGTAAGAAATACTATATCAGCTTGAGCAATTATATCTTTCAATGACTCTCTTTCTACTTTTAACCATTCCTCAGGTAGTTTATTTGCATATTTACCATCTTGACTGACAGCTATATCAGCAGGTACTCCAGTATCAATAATTTTAGCTCCAAGGGACTTTGCCTGTTCATTTGCATCGGGTCTAATATCTGCAGCATACACTACAGCACCAAGCCCTTTTGCTGTAGCTATACCTCGTAAACCTGCAACACCTGCACCAACCACCAAAACATTTGCTGGTTTTACAACACCTACAGCTGAAGTAATCATAGGCATGAATTTAGCAATTGCATTAGCTGCTAAAAGCATGCCTTTATAACCCGCGCAAGAACTCATTGATGACAAAGCATCCATGGATTGTGCCCTACTAATTCTGGGAACTCCATCCAAAGTAAGACCAGTTACTCCTTTGGCAGTTAATTTCTTGATCATTTCATGATTATCAGGTGAGGCCGGGTGAAGAAATGAAATAATTATTTGACCGGAGTGTAACAAATCAACTTCATGAATATTTAATATATTATTAAATAAAGGCTCTTTTACTTTTAGTATTACTTCAGATTCGTGATAAATTGATTCTGTATCAGTTATAGTAGCACCTACAGCTTTATATTCATCATCGTTATAGAATGAGCCTTCTCCAGCTCCTGTTTCAACTAGTACTTTATAACCATCAGCTATCATTTTTTTTACTGTTTGAGGAGTGGCTGCGACCCGTTTTTCACCTTCCATAATTTCCTTTAGTATACCAATTACCATAAAATCCTCCATAATGATTATATAATATTTTCAATTTAAGTATATAGGTTATCAGTATTTAATTCAAGTAACAGTTCTCAATAATGAGTGAGCAATCACTCATTATTGACATTTAAAGAAATACAATAGCAAATTGCAAGAATTTTTTTATTTTTTTATTCATTTCTGAATATGGACTTATAGATTCCCTTTGCGTAAGATGACTCGATAACATGATCTAATATGGGTTTTGGATATTTCACACTACTACCAGAATATACCCAATTATGAATATCTTTTAAAGAGACGATTTGTAATTCTGGTATCCAGCGTTTTATATATTCACATTCCGGATCATATTTTTTTTGCTGAAGCCAGGGATTAAAAATTCTAAAGTATGGCTGAGCATCACACCCTGTAGATGCAGCCCATTGCCAGTTGCCATTATTAACCGACGGATCATAATCAATAAGCTTGGTGGCAAAATAACGTTCACCCCACCGCCAGTCAATATGCAGGTCCTTGACCAGAAAACTTGCCACAATCATCCGGACCCTGTTATGCATCCATCCTGTTGTGTTGAGCTGTCGCATACCCGCATCAACAATTGGAAATCCTGTGAGGCCATTAGTCCACAGTTCAAATTTTTCCTTATCATTTGCCCACTGCAGCGCATCATATTGTTTATGAAAAGCTCCCTTAAAGACATGTGGAAAATGAAATGCAATAGATGTAAAAAAATCGCGCCAGTACAATTCATTAATGAATGAATCCGGGCTTTTTAAATGCGTGATTGCAGTGTGATAGACTTCGCGTATGGATACTGTACCAAACTTAATGTGTGCTGATAACAGGCTTGTCCCCTGCACTGCGGGAATATTCCGTGTTTCATCGTAATGTTGCAAATGTGCTATTTTTAATAATAAATTGAGTGCTTCTTTCCTGCCACCTTTTAAAAAGAGATGTGGATTCTCATTCACGATAATGGTATCAAGAATACTGTGTGGCTCTTCTGATTTTATGTTTTTGGTATAATAATTGTTAAATTTATTTTTCAGGGGGGAACTGACTGCAAACATCCTGGCTTTTTTCAGGTAGTGTGAGTAAATAGTATATGGCCTGCCATCCTGTGTAACCACCATTTCCGGTTCATTCATAAGCGCATCAGCGTAGATATTGCAATCTCTGTTATACCTTTTACATATTTCTCTTATCTTTCCATCACGCATTGTGCTGAATGGTGTATAATCACGGTTAAAAAATACAGCGTTAATATTCTCTTCTTTTATCAACTTTTCAACAACATCTTCTGCAATACCTTTAAATAGATATAATCGACTGCCCTTCTTGACCAGTTCATTATTCAAATCCCTAAGGGATTGAATCATAAACTGAACTGCGTTATCTCCCCGATATGGATTATTATAAAGTTGTCTATCATCTAAAATAAAACAGGGAATCACATAATCTGACAAGTCACATGCTCTGATGAGCGCTGTGTTATCGTCTAGTCTCAGATCCCTTCTGAATATATGGAGCGATAGTTCATATTTTTTTGTCATACGGTTATAAAATTCCTCAAACGACTATATTTGTGATAGCGACTGTACATTAATTTTGAAGATAAAATCTTTTAATTGAATTGACAATTTGCTACATTATTACTACTGCTCACAAATAAAATCAATCACAATGTGAGGACAAACTGTGGATACGTATTTGATTAAAGGCGGTAAAAAGCTCAATGGTTCAGTAACTATCTCCGGTGCAAAAAATGCAGCATTACCTATTATTGTGGCAAGCCTGCTTGCCGAAGGCACAACAGTGTTGCATAATGTTCCCAATTTAAAAGACATTCAGACAATTTTAAAGGTTATTGAATGTTTAGGTGCCAGTTATGAATTTGATACTGAAAAGAACACGTTGCGAATACATGTCAATTCATTAAAAAATGCCGAAGTGCCCTATGACCTTGTAAAAACCATGCGCGCATCGATATATGTGATGGGTCCACTTTTAGCACGCTGCGGTGAAGCTGATGTATCACTTCCGGGTGGATGTGCCATTGGTGAGAGGCCTGTTGATATTCACCTGTCCGGATTTGAAGCACTGGGCAGTACCATTACCATTGAACATGGATACATCAAGGCACGTGTACAGAAACTACAGGGGAACCGCTTTATCATGCGCAAGGTTTCAGTTGGCGCTACTGCAAACATAATGATGGCAGCAGTACTTGCTGATGGCGAAACAATACTGGAAAACTGCGCAATGGAACCTGATGTGGTCGATTTAGGAAATTTTCTAATCAAAATGGGAGCAAAAATTGAAGGCCTTGGGACTGAGCGAATTGTGATAAAAGGCGTCAAAAAGCTAAAGCCTGTGACCTATTCAATCATACCTGACCGTATTGAAGCCGGAACATTTTTAATTGCAGGAGCTATCACCCGCGGAAGCGTCACAATTAATAATGTAATACCTGAACATTTTAATGCGTGTATTAATGTGCTGAGTGAAATGGGTTTTATTATTTCTGGTAGCGATAGCTCTGTTACAATAGAACCTTCTAAAAAATTGCAGGGCAGCATGATCAGGACATTGCCATACCCCGGTTTCCCAACCGACCTTCAGGCGCCTATAATGTCACTGATGTGCACCATACCAGGAATCAGCGTAATTATTGAAACAATATTTGAAAACCGCTACACCCACGTTGGCGAACTGCGTCGTATGGGAGCAGACATTGAAGTGGAAGGCAATGTGGCCGTTGTCAAAGGTGGTCAGCAACTACAGGCTGCACCGGTTATGATGTCTGATTTGCGTGCCGGAGCTTCTTTAGTACTGGCAGCACTGGCTGCAAAAGGTTCAACCGAAATACGCCGCATTTATCATACCGACAGAGGATATGAAAATTTTGAGCAAAAGTTACAGAGCTTAGGTGCCGATATACAAAGAGTAAAAGGAGGAAAACCATAATGGTAAGAGGATTGTATACCGGCGCAAGCGGCATGATAGCACAGGAAGCACGTCTTGATGCTATCGCTAATAATTTAGCCAATGTTGATAAAACCGCATATAAAAAAGATCTCACACTGTTTAAAGCCTTTCCTGATATGATAATCAGACGACTGAACGATGATGGTCTGGGTATAACGCCCGCTGGAAGCTATGACACAATGCCATTTGTGGGCAAATTAGGCACAGGTGTGGAAGTAAATGAAGTATATACACTATATGATCAGGGTTCATTGATGCGAACAGAAAATCCTTTTGATGTGGCGTTAGATGGTAAGGGATTCTTTGCGGTAATGACTGAACGTGGTGAACGGTATACCCGTAATGGCGCTTTTACACTGAATAAAGACGGTATTCTGGTAACACATAATGGACTGCCAGTCCTTGGCGAAAATGGAATAATCAAAGTGCAGAAGAATAATTTTATGATTAATGAGCGTGGTGAAATTCTTGTTAATGCCGCACTATCACTTGAACCAACTGATCTTGTGGGCATGACACAGAATAACTGGGAACAGCCGGTGGTAATTGACAAACTCAAGATAGTTGATTTTGAAAATATTCGTGAATTAAAAAAAGAAGGCGAATCCTTATACCGTGAAACAGAGTATTCAGGCCCTGCACTTCCAGCTGAAGAGTATAAGGTTGTACAGGGATTTTTAGAAAAATCTAATGTAAATGCTGTTCGTGAGATGGTTGACATGATCGAAGTGCAGCGCAGTTACGAAGCAAACCAGAAAGCAATGCTTACCCATGACCAGGAATTGGGACGTTTAATCAACGAAGTTGCACGATAAAATTACATTAAATATAATAATCAGCGGGCAAGCTCACCAATTGGCTTGCCTTTTTTATTTTTAGAATCCCAGTAGGGCGATATCTCTAATAACTGATTGACCACATCTGGCATTACTTTCAGTGTATAATCAATCTCTTCTTCAGTAGTATAGCGGCTCAAGCTGAAACGAATTGAGCCATGTGCAGAAGTAAAGGGCACCCCCATTGCCCGCAGTACATGTGAAGGCTCCAGCGAACCAGAAGAACAGGCAGACCCGGATGATGCAGCTATACCCTTTTCGTTGAGATACAGTAAAATAGCTTCACCTTCAATAAATTCAAATCCAATATTGGTAGTATTATCCACACGTTTGTTTTTATTCCCATTCAGATGTGCATTTGAAAATTGTGATAATAATCCTTCTTCAAGCTTATCGCGCAGGCGTTTAACTTTTGCAACCTCCTCAGTATTTGAAAGGTGTTGTATAACCAGTTCAGCAGCTTTGCCTATCCCAACAATCCCAGGTACATTGTGCGTTCCGGGCCTTCGTGCTTTTTCCTGATGACCACCATACAAAATTGGTCTGAGCCTGGTACCTCTGCGGACATAAAGTACGCCAATCCCTTTTGGGGCATGGAACTTATGCCCGGAAATAGCTAGGAAATCGCATTGAATTTTATTAACGTCCACAGGAATTTTGCCAATTGCCTGTACCGCATCTACATGAAATGGCACGCCGCGTTTTTTGCAAAAAGCACCGATCTCTTCAACCGGAAATATCACACCTGTTTCATTATTGGCATACATCACCGAAACTATCGCCGTATCATTTGTTATTGAATCAAATAAATAATCTACATCCAGATTGCCTTCTCTGTCCACGGGTACATAGGTCACAGAATATCCTTCGCGCTCTAACTGTCGGCACAGATTAAGCACGGCAGGATGTTCCACCTTTGTTGTGACAATATGTTTTTTATCACGGTAATATTGCAATGTTCCAAGTATAGCCATGTTATCACTTTCAGTGGCACCGCTTGTAAACACTATCTCATAATCATACTCAGCACCTAACATCTGAGCAACGCTGTGGCGTGCATTCTCAACATCGTGTGCTACATCACCGCCAAAATCATGCATACTGGAAGGATTGCCATACCTCTCCATAAAAAATGGCATCATGGCATCCAGTACTTCTGACGCCACCATAGTTGTTGCATTGTTATCCAGATATATAATTTTATTGTGCATTATTTTACCTCTATTACTTCGATATCGTTTTCTACATACTCACGCAATTTTTCCAGTACTAGGTTTTTCATGGTAACATCTGAAATCACGCAATGTGCACAGTGTCCACGTAATGCCACATACACCTTCTTACCATCAATATCGATGAGTTCAATATCGCCACCATCACGCATAAGCACAGGTCGTATAACGTTCTGAATAGTTTCTTCTACAAGCTGCATTCTTTTAAGGTTTGACATTGGTTTTACAGCAACTTCCGTCTTAGCTTTTTCCTTTGCTTTATTTAATTCCTCTTTTATGATATCCTCAATTTTTGGAATACAGGATCCACACGCCCCACCTGCTTTTGTATAATTGGTCACCTCTTCAACTGTGGTAAGATTATTTTCGTTAATAACGCGCCTGATTAAATTTTCCGACACTCCAAAACACTGGCACACAATAGCGCCTTCATCTTCATGCTCATCCTCAACTTTCTGGCCCTTAATTTTCTTTATTGCTTTTTCCAGAGCTTCCTGCCCCATCACTGAACAGTGCATCTTCTGGTCAGGTAGTCCCCCTAAAAATTCAACAATGTCTTTATTGGTAATTTTACTGGCTTCCTCAACAGTCTTACCCTTAATCATCTCTGTCAACGCTGACGATGAAGCAATTGCACTACCACATCCAAATGTTTTAAATTTTGCATCAACAATTTTGTCACCATCAAGCTTTAAGTAAAGGGTCAGAGCATCACCACACACTATGCTACCAACCTCAACCACAACATCAGCATCTGGTATTTCGCCAACATTCTTTGGATTTTTATATAACTCTTTTACTTTTTCTGTGTATTCCCACATACACCATCTCCTGAAGTGCTTTTCCAATTACTACAATTGTGATAGCATCTAAAAATCAATTCAATTTTAACATCTTGCTATAATTACTACCATTATAGTAGTAATTATGTACTTTGTCAATATAATTTAGTAAAAGATTAATAATTTTTTAGGCGATAGCTCATTATAAATAAATTTTCTTCACTACTCACATCCACAATGCTTTAAGGGATTTTCTTAATTTGGCTATTTAATCAACTGTTTTTATCTACAATAATCTTTTTCATAAACTCAAGAGAGAGGGAATTTTTTGATTAGCGAATCTTTTATTTTACACATAAAAGAACTGCCTTAAGATACTCTGTTTCAGGACAATAAATTGAAACAGGATGATCGGCTGGTTGTGAAAATTTTCCTATTATCTGCACATCACGTTGAGCATCAAGAGCTGCACCAAATATAACCTGCTGAAAAAGTTTTACATCAATAAATCGTGAACACGAACAGGTAAGAAGTAATGAATTGTCTGGTACCTTCTGCATGATTTTAAGATTTAATTCTTTATAGCCACGCAGTGCATTTTTTACTCCTGCTTTATTCTTTGCCAGTGCAGGCGGATCACATATTACAAAATTTTGTGGTATTTCTCTTTCATTTATGTAATCAAATACATTTTCTTTTATTATAGCATAAGTTGAATCTACTTCATTCAGTTTGCAGTTTCTCAAAGCTAGATCAAGTGCATCCTGTGAGCTGTCAACGGATAACACTGAACGTGCTCCTCCCGTAAGTGCCGCAACCGAAAAACCACCCGAATACGAAAACAGATTAAGGACATCCTTCCCTTTTGACAGCTTTTTTACAATTTGCCTGTTATCACGCTGATCACAGAAAAATCCTGTTTTTTGTCCATGCTTTACATCAACAAGAAACCTCATCCCATTTTCATTTATTTCAATCAGGTCTGGAGTGCTGCCATACACTTGCCCACTGTACTGTTGCAGACCTTCAATCTTACGCCCTTCATGGTCGCTGCGTTCATATATGCTTTCCGGCTTAAGTAAATCTACCAGTATCTGGGCGATAGTATCTTTTAATTGTTCCATGCCTAATGTTAATATCTGCATCACACAGTGGCCATTGTACCAATCAACGATAAGTCCCGGCATAAAGTCACCTTCAGAATGAATAATACGATAAGCGTTTGTGCATTGTGGTATGCCTGCAATTGTTCGTGCAGCAATTGCCTGAGTTATTCGGTTTACAATAAAGTCATTACCTGGCTGTGTATCTTCGAAAGATAATATTCGGACAGTTATGTCACAGCGACTGTTATAATATCCCCACGCAAGTATGCTGCCATTATCTTTGCATACTGCAACCATTTGCCCATCAGGAGCCTCTGCATGAGCTATCGCCCCTGAAAAAATCCAAGGGTGCTTTTGCATTACTGATTTTTCTTTGCCTTTTTTTAAAATTACTTTATACATGATTATTTCATATATTGCGTGTGATACACCATGACTGCATGGTGCACGACTATACCATACGCCACTGCTACATTTAGAGAATGTTTAATCCCAAACATTGGAATTTCTATAGCCACATCACATAATGAAAGCACTTCATTGCTGATGCCCTCAACTTCATTGCCCACAACTATACACAATGGATATGAATAATCATACTCATAGTATGATATGCTTGCAGTGGTGTGTTCCAGTGCTGCAATGGTAAAGCCCTGATTTTTCAACATAGTAATGACAGATGCTGGCTTTATTGAATGTTCCCATGGCACACTTTCGGTACTGCCAAGAGCGGTCTTTTCAATCTCTTTTCGTGGTGGATGCGGTGTGTATCCACATAAATACATGTACGCAATACGTGCTGCATCGGCAGACCTGAACATTGAACCCACATTATACAAACTGCGGATGTTCTCAAGTACAGTCACTACAGGAAATCGTGGTAATCTGAATAACTCCTTTAAATCGGGACGGATGAGCTTGATCTCTTCGTATAATAATTTTTTCATTTGCTACTTGCATTTTACAGACTTTTAGCACTTATGCCCTGCCACATCCCGCTTGGTCCCTGGCCTATTCGCCAGAATGCAACGTTGTCAACTGACATTGATGAATAGAGTTTGAGTCGGTCATAAATTGATCTTTCATCGATGTAATATACACGTACCTTTACTGTTTCTTCATACTCAAAATACGAACCATTTTCAGGGTCATAATGTGGCTGTACGTTTGATGTTTTTATAATTTCCTCTACATGCTTGTAATGCACTGATTTGTTGAAATTTTTGTTCTGCCATGCTCTGCCGTACAATGGCAATCCCATAATGAGTTTTTCTTTTGGAATAAAACTTTTTGCATATTCGGCTACTTCTTTACACCAGGACAAACCTGCAACAGGCCCGGGGGTACTGCCTGACCAGTGCTGGTCATACGCCATAATGATAACACGGTCAACGATAGCAGCAATTGAAGGATAATCATAGGCATCAGCTATTCGTGTTTTACGTGGTGGCAATGCTACGGAAAGTATTTTATTTTTATCAAGTGCAGCACGCAGTTCATTCAAGAAGCTGAAATACCAGGCCGCATCTGTTGATGCAACCGATTCAAAATCTATCTGTACTCCATCAAATTTTGTTGCTACTCTGCAAATATCATTTATAAAATTTTTGCGTACTGGCAAATCAGGATTAAGCACAAAATGCATGAGTGCATAATTATCAAGAACAGCTATAACGATATGATGCCGTATTTTATTGCTAAACTTTATTGAAGGTGGTACATATTCGCCGGTTATATGCCCTTTGCCACTAACTTTTGCACTGAAATAACAAAGGTCGGTTATTGGTTCATTACCTTTCATCCTGTCTTCTTCGCCTCTCATGAGGTAAGCCCACACTTCATTAAACTCAAGGCTATCTGCGATCTGATAAGGATTTTGAATTGAATGAGTTTGGTTTAATTCCTTTTTATGCCATACACCTGTTAGCAAAGAACACCCAGTAAAAAGCATTACCAGTATAATAAATAATCTCTTCATCAATTGCAACCTCTTCAGAAATATGATGTTAAATTATAATTCAGAGCTTGACTCAGAATTATCCTTACAAGGGGCATTCTGAGCTTTACTTAGAATCTAATTAAGATCCTGAACCAAGTTCACGATGATACGCTGTATAATCCAACCTGTCCCGATGTGAACTATGATTATTCCAGGATCCTGAATCGATTCAGTAATAAGTTTTCGTAATAAAATGCTGAATATAGTCTGTCCCGGCAAAAGCCAGTATTCAGCAATAACGTCTGGTATACACATTTTCATTAATGACAGCATCCATATACTAGCATGGACACCTATACTATATGTCGGATAAAATCACTATGCTACAACAGATTTTGTTTTAGCTCACTTTCAATAATTTTTTCACTTTGTCAATCAGCATGTCTTCATTGATAGGAGCAGCCAGATAATCAGCAGCACCACGTTCAAGTGCATCAAACACTGCCAGCGGCTCATTGCGGGAAGATACAATGAGAACAGGAATATTGGCAAATTCTTTCACAGCATATAATCGTTCCAGTAAATAGAGGCCATCAATATGTTTCAAAAATATATCCATAATAATAAGGGGAGGATTTATTTCTTTAACCTTTTCGTACAGGGCTAGTGGATCTTTGAGTTGTTCTACTTTGAACCCAGCAGTTGTTATTACAAAACGTATAAGCTCAGCAAACCTGTCATTATCAAAAACCAGTAATATTGGATTCATAGTGTCACCTATTTGAGCTGTCGCAATAGCATTTCTTTTATTCTTGTGCTTTCAAACACTCTGACAATTCTACGGTTTGTATCATACCGCAAATCAACGGTGATATTGTTTAATTTTTTATTACGCACAACATCGTAAAAAATCATTACCCTGGGATTCATAAAATTAATCCGGGAAATGTCTTCAATTCGTGCTATTTCATACGCTCTTACCTTTTTACGTGTATCCAAACTCACCTTCTCAGATTCTAGCATTATGAAATCGCCCACACGCAAAAAAGGATTACCCTTGTTGAGTGATAAACCAAGAACCTTGATGAAGCGATGCACATCATCAGTGGAATACAAATAATTTGAAAGATTAAGAATATAGCGCAGAGCTTTTTCTACCGACATTGGCATCCTGAATGGCGTTGCACTGGTCAGTGCATCATACATATCGCAAATGCCCATGATGCGCGCAAGGTCAGGAAGTTCATTATATTGCGTTTCACGGGTTTTGTCTTTGTCATCTTCACGGAATGGGTACCCGGGACTCTGTAATTTTCTGTGGTGAAACAATGCAACATACTTTATGATATTAGGCACCACCTTTTTCCCAGTTGAATCAACAACACTATCAAGTATACGGTAACCTTCACGTGTATGCTCAATTACTTTTTTGTATTCTTCATAAGTAAGAAGCCCCGGCTTTTGGATAATGGACTGATCAACCCTGAGTTTCCCAATATCATGGAGGTATCCTGCCAGCGCTGCTAATTTTACTTTATCGCCTGTCGACAGTTCCTTATAAACCAGAATCATTGCAAGTACACCCACATTAACAGAATGAGTATACGTGATTAAATCAAATTCTTTAATTTCTTTTAACAGCGATAATACTCCACCAGTTTTATCCTCAGCTCTCAGGCTGTCGACAATAGCTGCTAATTGATTGTTTGATTGCAAAAACTGGTCATACGTCATATGCCCAGTTTTACGTATATCAACATACATTGTTGCAGTATCTTCAGCAATTGCTCTGAGTTTCTTCATATCAATAATTTCGCGGTCATATGCTCCAATGGTTTCGGTGACTCTTGGTATGAAGAACTTTACGCCTTCTTCGGATTTTTTTTTCAATATTTCGTCATTAAGTGCCTGACCAGCAGAAAATATTGTATTCCCATTCTGATCCAGGACATCAAAAGTCAGCAATTTATCCCCGCTTAATTTTTTTAAATAGGATATAGATATCTCCTGAAAACGGGAAGTATCAATAGTTATGTTATCTTTATCCATAATTTAAATTCGCTTTATAGCAAAATTAATTTGATTTAAAGTTAATTATGATACACTATTGTATTAGTTGCAATATTTTTTTTTATTTCATTTATTAATGTGCGATAGCTCATAGAAAAAACCTATGAAAAAATACAGAAAGATTATAATTATACTACTATTTACTTTGCTTGCGTGCTGCAAGCAATATGTACCAACCGCTTCTACATACACAGTGTGGGTACATTCCGATATCCAGCCAGTATATAAAGCAGACAGATGGCATTACAAAAGAGCTATCGAAGATTTAAAAAACATACAACCATATCCAATTATGGCCATTATCGCAGGGGATATTATACAGCACAGAATCACTGCTGATGAGGATTTTCAATGGTTTGTTGAATTACGCAAACAGGCCAATATCCAGTACTGGTTTGAAATTGCTGGAAACCATGAATGGAAAAACATAACTGTATATCAAAAATATATTGGCAAACCTTTACAATACACTGTCAGTTTTGGGAATGTTCTTTTTATATTCATGTCCAATGAACGTGGCAGACCTCCAACATATCTTTCAGACGAAACATTTAACTGGTGGAAAAATATTGTGATAGCAAATCAGGACAAAACCATCATTACTGTCACCCATGCACCACTGCGGAATAGTAAATTATTGGGATCTTCCTCCAAAAAACATACTGTTATAAACTCAGAACGCTTTGAAAAAATTCTGAAAAAATACCATGTTGATATATGGGTAAGCGGACACATTCATATGCCTGTATGGTTAAATCAAAACAGTAGATTTGCACCAGAATTTGGAAATATTCTTTTTATTAATGTATGCGGAATACGTAAAGATCCAACCATGAATGTGGAATCACGGATGTTTTTTTTCCAGGAAGGTTCCAACAAACTTTTAATTAGATTACGTGACCACGAATCCGAATCATATAAAACCGCTTATGATATTAATGTTACCTTACCACATCCTTTTACCTGTAATGGATGTCTGCCCATTATGTCAGAATAAATTTTGAATACTAAATAATAAAAAATACTTGCCATATTTTTATTGTATAAAAACATATACTTTGAGATAATTCTTTATATTTTAATTTTGCTATTCAGAGGTGATATATGAAAAAAAATGTTGGACCAGCTGACAGGTATATCAGAACGTTAATTGGGGTTTCTTTTTTACTTCAGATCTTTGTTATAAAACCAGGAGCAATTGGAACAATACTATTTTTAGCATTGGGTCTGGCAGTTTTGTATTCTGCATACAGTGGATACTGCTGGGCATATGATCTTTTAAAGGTCAGCACATGCAAGGAATCATGTGCAGCCGAGGTTGATGCTGAATAATACCCTTTAAGGTATCATAATCGTAAAAAAGGCAGGAGAACATCCTGCTTTTTTTTATTCCAATTTCAATAATTTTACTACTTAGGAATTTACCTAATCACCTTTTGTGTCATTATAATACCATGAACTTGTTCCAGCAACTATCTCTTTTGTTGATATCCACATGAAGCGATTCATGTACATTTGAAGTGCAAAAAGTGCCCTTGAAAGATTGTCCTTCATTATTTTTTCACTGTTACCTGATGTTTTATCTTTTTCCATATTACATTCTTTTATTATTTTTAAATTACCTATACATCATAAATAACTTTATTACAATACAAAATCAAATAAAAAAGGGGCAAATTATTATAGCCCCTTTTATATAAAAATAAATTATTTTCTTATTTAACACCCCTGCATCTTTTTCTTCTTTACTCCCTGTGGTTTTTGCGGTGCCACGGGTGCAGCATTATTAGCTGGTTTTTGTACCTGAATATTGCTCCCACCAAAATATTCTGCAACAGCTTTTTGTTTGGCATAAAGCAATATTTCATCATCTGTAGTAGCTGATGGTACTGCTGGATTGAGTACAGCAGCATTCCAACCATTATATCCACCTTCAAGAATATAACAGTCAAGCCCCAATCCTTTCAACACAACCCATGCTTGTGATGCATGTGAGCTTCCATTTGAATATATCACAATTTTTTTGTCATGATTAAGCTCATCAGTTATAACATTCTTATGTAAAAGATTTTCAATTGGGATGTTAATTGCTCCTTCAATATGTCCTTTGTCATATTCATCCTTTGATCGTATATCAATCAATTGATAGTCATTATTCCCTGCTATTATCCATTGCGACAATTCTCCAGGTGTAACATGATCTTCCTTATTTCCTATAATTTGTGCCATTAGCTGTAAATCTAAATTAACCTTAGATGGATCAGGACCGGGAAGAAACAGCATAATTATCGCTAATAGAATAGCCGTGTATACAGCTATTTGTTTGTTTTCAAGTTTCATAGTACACTCCTTACTGTATAATTTGGTTACCAAATTTTTCTTCTATCTTTTCAGATCCCCAGAATGCACCAATTGCCATAATTAAAATAATAGCTGCAATGATACCAGGCCGTACACCCAAAAATTCATATAATGTTATCCTTCCCATATTACCGCTGTATTTACCATGATAAAGTTCTTCAAGAATTGGAAACATTTCACCAAACAAAAATACCCCTATAAAAAGGCCTATTATGAAGAAAAGAGCATCCATTTTTAATGTAGATAGACCCACAAAACTGGTGCCTGGACAATAACCTCCAATAGCAAAACCAACACCCATGATAGCACAGCCCAATATTTGAGCCCATATGAATGTCTGTGGAATAAACATACTATTGGTATCAAGCCATCCAAATGCAGTAAAGAACACTACCCCTGTCATTGCTGTAACCATTGCTGAAAACATTACTTTCAAAACTGTTAGGTCACGGAAGTAAAACTGCATAGCTAATTTTCTTGAATTTCCAAATCCACCCTGTTCTAGTGCAAATCCAAATCCAATACCTATTATAAATGAAACCAGTAAATCAATTCCATTACTCCAATTAAAATATACTGATAATGGTGCAAACATATACTCACCCCTTATATCCAAAGTTTTCTAACAAAGTATGCTGTGATATATGCAACAGCAAACATCACCATCATTCCCACCCATGCACCCAATGCAAGTCCAGCTCCACCTGTTAATATAAAACCACTGGTGCAACCGCGTGCAAATTTTGCTCCAAATCCAAAAAGGGCACCACCAATTATTGCATAAAGCCATCGTTGTTTTGGTGTAATCCGAGGCCCATGATTAATTTCCTTTCTAAATCTTCCTGCAATAATTCCTGATAACATACCACCGACAATAACGCCCAACAATTGAAAAACAAGCCAGTTATTCAATGGGTTTGTATCACCCCCACCATATTCAGCAAGATAAGCATTATTATCAACATGCTCCTGTGAAATGACTTTTTCAACAGCTACAATAGAACGAGTAATTGCTCCCGAAGCTCCAAGCCCATGGCCTGTAAAGAAGAAAGCTGCCAATAATACCAACCCTAAACCCACTCCAGCTATGTAGGGTGATGCGTAAGGTTTCTTTTCCATACAATATTCCTCCTGAAAATAAATGATATTTTAATACGGAAGCCAGTTAGAAATCTGACCAGCCTCAACAAAGATAAAACGCAATGCCAATCCCCCAACAAGTACCAAAGAAGCAGCTATATGCACAGGGATTGCTTTGCCCCTGAGTTCAAGTATCTCAAGTGCCAGAGGGATAACCATCCCAATAGCAAATACAAAAGACCAGAATACTGGAGTCAGCTCTCCGCCTAAAATTAATTGTATAGCATCAATATGTTGCAATGATGAAGAAAGCATTCCAAAAATATACAGAACTAGAATTATAGCTTCTATAACAATAAAACCTATATCCAGTTTTGTTATAAATATCCTCTCATGATGCTCTTTTGCTAATAAAATAATTAATGCAGCACCCGTTGATAAGCCTGAAACTAAAAATAAAAATCCAAGAAGTTCGGAATTCCAGAATGGTCGTGCTGAAAATGCACTTAAAAGTATCCCGGTATATATCCCCAATAATATTCCAACAGGTATTGTTGCCATTGCTACTGGCTTTTTATACTTCTCTGACCAATTAATAAGTTTTTCAATAATGGGCGATAGTTTATTATATTGAGATCCTTTCAGCCACGTAGAAAACTTTTGATAATATTCAGTATAACCCTTTTTAACAGTTGCTAATAGTAACACCAAACTTAAGGGATAAACGAGGATTAATATCCATGCACCCCACGACATTACTGATGTAATGCGAAAAGCTGTGTAAAACCGCCATACATACAATTTATGGTCAAGATCCAGAAATAGGAAAAACATGCCAATACTTAAAAGAATTGGTGACAGTAGAATCAATTTATTGGTGGAAAAAGGAAATTCCTTTTCTTTATCTTTTAAAATCATACATGCTGCAATAATAAGAATTCCTGCAGTAAGTCCACCAAGGAAAAGATATATAGGCACTTCCCATCTCCATATTCCCAATGAATGGCCTGATTCAATTGCTTTTTTTGTAGTTAATACTATTTCATTCATAGTCAAACCTCATATAATTTCTTTAATTTCACAGTAAATAAAATATATTTGGTTCAGTCCCAGCTTCTGGGATAATTGTTTTATATTTTCTCACTTTCAATAATTTGGAAACCTGACTCATTTTGTCATGTAAGTTGCCAAATGTTATTGCATGTGTGGGGCATGCAGACGCACAGGCAGGTTCCAAACCTTCATCCAATCTGTGTTCACAGAAAGTACATTTGCTGACATAACCATCAGGCATTACAAAACGGGCATTGTATGGGCAAGAAGCCATACATGCTTTACAACCCGTGCATTTATTGGCTGTAACAACAACAATATTTGTACCCTCTTTACGATGGCTTGCTCCAGTTGGGCATGATGTAATGCAGGGGGCGTTGGAACAATGATTACACCGCTCAGAACGGATCTCCATTGAAAGATTAGGATAAGTCCCTGTAACATGCTCTACAATCCAATCCCGGTGCAAGCCTTCAGGAACCTGATTTTCCATCTTACATGCTGTAACGCATGCTCCACAACCAACACATAAGCGGGTATCTATCACCATTGCATACTTTTTAGTCTTACTATTCATGCTGACCTCTTTTCATTATCTGAAATATGGTTCAATAATTAACTAAACTTTAAAGGTAACAAAATTACCATGCATAGCCTGTCCACCCATAACTGGATCAACATTAACTTTAGTCATAAGTTGCTGATCATCAGCGCCTTTCTTAAATGCACGCTTTAATTGCTTTTGTTTACTTCCAAATCCATGAACCATATACACACAATCTGGCCGTATTCGTTCTGTTACCTTGACTCTAACCTTATTACTCACCACACCATCCTGATTTTCCAGTTTTACATATTGGCTGTTTTTCAAACCCCACTCCTGTGCAACTGTTGGATGTACCCAAACAGTATTTTCATTCTGTAATTGTGACAGAATAGGGTTATTTATAGTACGCGCAAATGAATGGAAAGGTGACCTGCCATACAATAATCTATAATAACCTTTTGGAGGATCTTCATGTTTTGTATAGGTAGGTATAGGATCAAAACCATAACTTGCTAATGTAGATGAATACAATTCAATCTTTCCACTGGGGGTATCCAATCGTGGCAACTGAGAGCCTGCAATATATAGTGGAGTTTGTCTTTCAAAGTTCTTAACCCCAACCTGTTTCATCTCTTCAAGAGATGTACCGACTGCTTTTAATTTATAATCCAAATATTCTTCAATAGTATTCCAGGGGAAATAAGCTCCAAGACCCATTTTTTCTGCAAGGTTTTTGGCTATCCACCAGGCAGGTTTGGAATTATATTTGGGATTGAATGCAGGCATTCGTAAAGCTATTTGAGGGGTTCGCCCTTGTGAAGTTCTTATATCATCATACCGCTCGAGATATGTAGTATCAGGGAGAACAACATCTGCCCACCCTGTTATTTCTGTTGGTAAAATATCTACAACGACCACCAGTTCAAGATCCTGTAAGGCTTTGATAGTTTTTTCCTGTTGAGGGAGCGCTTTCAATAGATTTGAGCCATAAATAAACCACCCTTCATAAAATGAATTACCATTCATGACATTATGAATAGTGGCATCGCAAACTCCCGATGAAACAATTAAATTTGCTAATTCATATTTATTATTCACTGCATCTCTAAATGATTTTTTTGGATGAGGGAATGGTGGAGTTGGATATTCAGGCAATTCAACTTTTTCAGGATAGAAGAATCCACCTTTTCTACCCCAGCTACCTAATAATGCATTTAAAATTGCGCCTGCTCTTACTCTTTGAGTATCATCACCATACCATACATTATGCCTTCCAGGATGAACAATCGTAGCCGGAGAATACTTTGCCATTTCCCTGGCTGTTTCACGTATGAGTTCGGGCTGAATTGATGTAATGGGGTATGCCCATTCAGGTGTTGTATTTTTTACTGATTGCTTTAACTGCTCAAATCCAACAGTATTATTAAATACATATCGTTTATCAAATAATTCATCATAAATCAATACATGCATCCATGCTAAAAGCAAAGCAATATCAGTACCCGGTTTAATTGGCAACCAATATTTGGCCTTGCTGGCAGCCACTGAAAAACGTGGATCTACTACTATGATACTTGCTCCATTGGCAACTGCCTGAGAAAATTCTATAACCTGCTGACTGTGTGTATTTTCACCAATATGAGAACCAATAAGCACAAGACATCTGGTATTTTTCATATCAGTACGTTCTGGAGTATCAATTGGTTCTCCATAGGTAAGCATATAACCTTCTTCACGAGGGCCACGGCAATTAGCATAGGAAGGTGCCGCAAAACTATTAGTACCATACGCTTTCAGTAATGTCTTAAACCAATGACCCCCGGAACCATGACTGAATAACGCAACACTTTCAGGGCCATACTTTTGCTTAATATATTCCATTTTGTCAGCAATATAGGTAAATGCCTCATCCCATGTAGCTTCTTTAAAGACCTGTTTTCCTCTTTCCTTTTTCCTTATTAAGGGTGTTCTCAATCTATTGGGATCTAAATATGCTCCAAGCCCGGATAACCCTTTTGTGCACATTCGGCCATAACAATGTTCATCAAGGTCATTCCCAACAATCTTCCAGGGCACATCACCCTTTTTATAAACCCATCCTGCACATTGATAGGTGCACATTTCACAATATGTAGGTGTTTTGACTACTGGTCTATTGTCATTTTTGTCCAGAATTACATTATTTATTAATTTATAAAGGCCTCCACCAACCGCCAGAGTACCAACACCTGTCCCAGCAATCTTGATAAATTCTCTTCTACTGATTTTACCTGCCATTATACATTCTCCTGCAGAAGATAGTTTTTAAGTATATTATAATATATTAATTTTATTATTTTAATTATATATTAATTTCTATTATAGCAAGTCAACTTCTTTTTTAATTTTTTTATATTTTAGTTTATATATTTTTTATAAACTATATTTCATTTTTTTACTAAAGCATTCTATTTTTAAACAAAACAAACATCACTATTGTTAAAAGAACTTACAAATTTTTTTTACAGAAATAATTTGACTTCTTTAATTAAATAATTTACTATTTAATAAATATTTAATAAAATTTTATGAATTTTTAAAAAAATATGTGGTTATCAATAAAAAAGTAATATAATTATTTTAGTTATTTAGTTTTTTATATTATTCTTTAATACTATATATCCTATTAATAGGGGGTTTTGTATGGATGTAAATCAAACATTAGAAAACATCCAGAATCAGATTAAAGAGATTCAGGATGGGCGTAAAGACAAGCTGTCTATGGTTGTATTCAGCGGTGACCTGGACAAGCTTCTTGCAGCATTTATTATTGCTACTGGTGCAGTTGCAATGGGAATGGAAACTGTTATGTTTTTTACCTTCTGGGCTACTTCGGCACTCAGGGATAAGAAGAAAAAAGGTAAAGGTAAAAACCTTTTTGGCAAAATGTTTAGCTTTATGCTGCCTAAAGGGGCATCAAAGGTAAAGCTGTCAAAGATGAATATGGGCGGCATGGGAACTGGAATGATGAAATATTTAATGAAAAAGAAAAACATTCAGGACCTTGATGGAATGATAGCACTTGCTGCTGAGTTAGGGGTTAAAATCTATGTATGTGAAATGTCTATGGATTTAATGGGTTTTAAAATGGATGAGATGATTGACTACCCGGACATGAAATCAGTAGGTGTTGCGACATTTTTACAGGAAGCTTCTGACAGCAAAATTCAGTTGTTTATCTAATTTTTTTTAAAATTTCTTCTTGTATTATGTATGTTAACTTTATATAATTCAATTGTTAAAGTGAACTAAAATTTTTATATTACATATGTAAAATTTTGAAAATTTAAGGAGTAAAACCATGAGTGACATTAAACCAGATGTAACAATGGATTTAAAAGGATTGGCATGTCCACTTCCTGTAGTCAAAGTTTCACAGCAAATTAAGAAAATGCAGGTTGGCCAGATTCTTATGGCTGAAACAACTGACCCGGGTGCTTTAGCAGATTTTCCTGCGTGGGCAAAAACAAGTGGCAATGAAATCATTGATACTGTGAAAGATGGTAATGTAACCAAGTTTTTTATTAAGAAGCTTAAATAGTTAACAACAGGGTGAGGTGAATAATGCTGGGCTATATATCCTATTTTATACTTGTTCCAATGGTATATATTGCCTTTGTAACCTTGATTGTAGGGCTTATGTATAAATTTTATGTTATCTTCAGGGCTCCTGTTCCAGCTGGTACAGGGGCCATTTTTCCTAAAAAAGGTTCAAAGGTATTGGGGCTTATATATGATGCCATGATAGTTCCTAACGTGTATAATAAGCAGAAGGTATTCTGGTTTATTATAATGATTTTTCACATTGCATTTTTCTTGCTTTTTTTAGGTCATCTTGAACTGGTAGATGACTTTGCGTTTATTCAGATAATACCTCATAAAATCTTTCTGGGTGGTGGTGTTGTTGGTATTACTCTTATAATAACAACATTATACTTTCTATTCAGACGTTTTGGAACCCCATACCGTGAAATATCTATCCCTGAAGATTTTGTGATTCTACTTGTGCTTTTCTTCTGTATATTGTTTGGCTCAATACTGCATCTGGCTGAACGATACAGCGACTGGGGAGCAGTGTTGCGGGTTAATGTGGATGTTTACCGGGAATGGCTGCAAAGCATGATTTTGCTTAAACCGGAACTATCGTACAAAATAACTGAACTGTCACATTATACTATACTGGTTCTGCATGTACTCTTTGCAAATATCTTCCTCATGATGTTTCCATTCAGCAAGATGGTACATTCAGTTTTTACATTTTTAGCACATTATCGTAAAAGGAAATAGCCATGGATAAGGAAAAAGTTCTGGAACTTAAACAGGTTATTGAAAAGAAATTGAACAGGCCCATGCTGTACTATCTGGACCTTTGCACAAGATGTGGCCTTTGCTATGATACATGTCATGCGTATCAGGGCATCCCCAAAAAGGAATACTCACCTGTTGGAAGAGCTGAAGTAGTCCGTAAAGTGTTCAGAAAATATTTCAGGCCAACAGGAAAATTCTTCCCTTGGTGGGGCGATGCACAGGAATTTGACGAAAACCTTATGGAAGAGCTACGAGAGGCTGCATTCTCATGTACCGGATGCAGACGCTGTACCATGTTCTGTCCGTTTGGTATTGATATGCCATATATACTGGGAATTGCCAAGGAACTACTTATTGCTTACGGAAATGCCCCTGAAGAACTGGTAATGCTTGCCGATGGTGCCGTTGAAAAAGGCAAAAGTGTTGATATGTTCAAAGAGGGATTCAAAGGCGTCATCAAAGATCTTGAAAAAGAGGTCCAGAAGCTTATCAATGCTCCAACCAGCGATGGGCTTGTCCCCATGGAAAAGAAAGGAGCCAACATACTTTTTGTTGGTCTCTCAGGTGCACACTCTATTGTGTATCCTGCCGCAATTTTTAATGCAGCAAAAGAAGACTGGACACTCAGCTATTTTGAGGCCGTTAACTTTGGTTTTTTTGCAGGCGATAGTGAAAAAGCAAATTTTATTGCTAACAGGGTTATTAATGAAGCAAAAGAATTAGGGGTTAAGGAGATAGTTATTGTTGAGTGCGGCACCGCATACAGAATACCTAAATTCTTAATGGGACCTCTGCCCTTTAAAGTATCAAGCATTGTAGAAGTGATTCACCGTTATATAAAAGAAGGTAGAATCAAAATAAAAGAAGGCGTCATCACTGAACCAGTTACCTGGCATGATCCTTGCCAGCTTGGACGAAATGGCGGCGTCTATGACCAGCCGCGTGAAGTATTGAATATGCTGGCAAAAGATTATCGTGAGATGAACCCAACTAGAGAATATAACTGGTGCTGTGGTGGTGGCGGCGGACTGGTTGCCCTGGACAATGAGGAATTCAGAATTAAAACAGGAAAACCCAAGAAAGAACAGATTGAAAGAACTGGAGCTAAAATGGTGGTCACTGCCTGTGAAAACTGCCACCTGCAACTATCAACAATAAATGCAGGCTATGGTATGGGTGTTACCATTGAATCATTTACTAAATTGGTTGGTGAAAATTTAATTGTTTAAATAAAAAAAGGCGGGTACAAATCCCGCCTTTTTAAACTATATCTTTTTTTTAATTATTTCCACAAACTCATTACTCTTTTTATATGGCTGCATCATTGATAAATCAGCAAATGTATCCAGTGCTGTCTGGTAATCTTTCAGGGCAAAACATATCTGTCCAAATATATAATTAAATTCTTTATGGTCAGGTTTTTCCTTCAACGCCTGGAGTATTGCCTTTTTAGCTTCTTCATAATGTTTATTCTTCATTAACAATTTAGCCTTTAGATAATTATACGATGCCGAAAGAGGAACTGTTGATATTGAATTTAAGATTGACAGGGCTTCATTATAATTTTTCTTTTTATACAGAGTAATGGCTTTTTTAAGATAATTTTCAACAGCTACAGGCTCACCTATCTCAATAACACAAATGGTCACATCATCACGAATGACACCATCTTCCGATTGAATGAAATTTTCAAGATCTTTAATGATTATATCTATTTGATCCTGAGGAGCAAATTCCCGCGATGCAACAAGAATATTGGTAAAACGTTCATTACCATATAAATGCCCGCTCTTTGCCCTGGCTTCAGTTATGCCATCAGAATATAATATAATACGGTCTTTGGTATTTAGCTCAAAAAGGCATTCAGGGTAATTAATATGTTCATCAGCGCCAATAAAAAGTGAATCGGTTGTTAATGGATATACTGTATCGTTTAATGTGATAATATAAATATCAGTATGCCCACAGTTGGTATATAACAATTCCATATTGACAAAATCAATAATACCTAAAAACAGTGTAAAGTAAAAACCACTTTCCTGCAATATCGGGGTAAGCTTTTTGTTTAACTGAGTACAGATTGCAGAAGTTGATCTGTATAATCGTGATAAATTTTCAATTTCAGTTTTGATCATTGATGTAAGTAACGCTGATGGAATCCCATGCCCTGAAACATCAACAATACCTATCAAATAATGTGTATCATCAAGCTGATCCAGCAAGAAAAAATCCCCGCTAACTTCCATATACGGCCTGAAATATACTGAAGCATACAACTGATTATTTGCTGGAAGAATAGAAGGCAAAAGCGTTTTTTGAACTGTCTTTGCTAATTTAAGTTCAAATTCCATCTGCTCATTTTTTTTCTGAAGCTGTTCAGTTCTTTGCATTACCAGAGCTTCCAGATTATTCTTTAAGTTGCTCAAACTGTGATACATAAGAGAATTGGCGATTGCAATTGATGAAGCAGATTTAACATTTTGCAGGAATTCAATCTCGTCATTGGATAATGCTTTTAAATTAGCGCGTTCAGATAAAGCAATAATACCAATAAACTCATTATGTTCCAGGGGGATAATATATTCTGCAGATAATTTCTCAAACCAGGGCAATAAAATATTCTTTACATGTTCATACTGTGGCTTATTTTCAATCAGCTTTTTCTCAATTACCCATGGATTTTTTAATAAATAATCCTGCACCTGTTCATCTATTACTATAACATCGCCATTGAGGTTATATAATTCATTTTCCTTATCTTCAGCTTTAATAAAAATTTCCACATTTTTAATGAGCAACGTGCGTTTTAATATATACGATAGTTCATTTAACAACAGATGTAAATCTTTTAACAATGCAATATCATTAATAAACTGTGATTCAACTTTTTTCAGATTATATTTTCTTCGGTTAAAAACCTGGTCTATGAGTGGCTGAACTTTTATAAAATACAGATAGTTAACTGCAAACCAGATAGTTAATAAAAAAAACAGCAATGATTTATCAATAGATTTAAAAAAAGGATACAATATATTGAAAATAATCACATTGGGTACAACAATCACTGATGAAATGCATAACCATATAAATGTTACATGCAACACACTCTGTATGTCCATTAAGCGATAACGCAGAATACCATACCCCAGAAAAATAAGTGGGATAAACATTAAATTGCTCAACGGATAAAAATTATACCCAAGCATTGCAGGAACATTACAAGCCGTAAAAATGCCAATTAAATTCAATGCCAGTATGATGTATTTTATTTTTAAACGAACTAACTCATTTTTTTCCTGTTTTAATTTTAAGATACTGATAACAATCCCATAAATAAGAACAGAAAATGCATATACACCAAAAATCTGAAACACTATACCACCTTTAGCAATATGCCCCCATGGGTATGTTAAAAGATCTGTGATGTAATATGGTGTATGGACTAACAATGCAAAAATTGCACTTACAATAAATGTTATTATCTCAAGATATGTTCGTTTTATGTTCAATGCAGTGTGATAAAATAACATACCTATAAAAGGTATAAAAACATAAAGGGTATGGATGGACCTTTCCATTTTCAATATAGTGTTGACATCTTTAATTATAAAATGGCCTAAAAAATTGGGAGTAAGCAGCGCATACCATAAACAAAAGAGTGCAAACAATATATTTTCTTTTTTCAGTTTACCTTTCAATATTGCTATGCCGGCAATAACTATGCTGGTGAGCAAGGTTATCAATGGTGGCAACATAAAAATGTTTAGCGATGCAATAATATCGTGCATATACAACCTCTACAACCCCAAAAATATTAGTAGCACTGTATTTTTAAATAATGTTATAGTCAATAGTATTTTTTTCAGGTTAAGGCTTTTGTTCTTTAAGAATTTTCAGTTAACAGGCTTCATGTCTTCAATGATACTATCAACAATACCCGGAATTTCATACAAGGAGTGTGCAATCCAACGACAACGAGCTATCTCTCCATCATTATGGCCAAACGCGCAAGCAATAAATGGCACATTGTTTTTGTTTGCTGCCACCATATCATTTGCTCTGTCGCCAACCATAATTAAAATATCACAGTGGGGCAATGATTCCTTATAATATGCCAGTAATTGTGTTTTATCGTGCAAATGTTTGTCTTCCAGTGCTGTTATTGTTAAAAAGTATTGCCTGAGTTCATAGGCATCAAGCACAGCTTCAACATATTCTTTTCTTCCATTTGATGCTGTTACTAACCCATATCCTCTATTGTACAGCACTTTTACTGTTTCAACAACACCAGGTAGTAGCGTTCCCTTTTGCTGTAGAACAAGTTCAGCAAGTTTTACGGTACAATAATCATTAAGCGTGTGCGATAGTTCCTGTGAAAGAGCTGGGAAGAGTAAAGCAAATATCTCATCAACAGGAATACCAACAAGCTTCATGATTTCATCAGTGGATGGTTTGCGCAAATTAAGCTCGGGATGTTGCACTAAAAATGCATCAATACCCTGTTCAAATGCCATCCCAACAACAGGTGAGCAATCATATAATGTTCCATCGATATCAAATGCAATGTATATCATGGTGGAAATATTTTTTAATTACAGGTTTTGGCAACAAAATTTTGTTTCAATAATTTATTTTCTTGACTCATTTGTGGTATAATTATACTTCACAATTGCAAATTATAACTATGCTGCTGGAACAACTGTGAATCTTTCTGTAACAATTGGCAATCTACAACTAAAAAACCCCATAACCGTTGCATCAGGCACTGCAGGTTATGGCGAAGAACTTTCGCAATTTGTTGATATTGGTAGTTTAGGTGCAATCTTTACAAAAGGGTTATCCTTAAAACCGCGTGCAGGTAATCCTGGTCCACGTATAGCTGAAACACCTTCAGGGATGCTTAATTCCATAGGTCTTGAAAATGTTGGACTTGAAGCATTCTTATCGCACAAGCTGCCGTATTTACAAAAAGCCAATGCTACTGTAATACCTAACATTGCAGGGCACTCAATTGAAGAAAATGTTGAACTGGCAAAAACACTTTCACACACCAATGGCATAGCAGCTATTGAACTCAATGTGTCATGCCCTAATGTAAAAGAAGGGGGCATTGCCTTTGGACAGGACGTTGCCATATTTTCAAGATTACTGGAAAAAGTTCGCAGTGTAACCCGTGGTGTTTTAATTGTTAAGCTTTCACCAAATGTTACTGATATTACACAATTTGCTAAAGCCGCTAAAGAAATTGGCGCTGATGCAGTATCAGCAGTAAATACATTTGTAGGAATGAAGATTGATATAGCAACAGGAAAGCCATACTTTGCAAATACATTTGCCGGTTTAAGTGGCCCTGCAATTAAACCAATAGCATTACGCATGGTATATCAGATTGTCCAGAACGTTGATATACCGGTTATTGGCATTGGCGGCATCTTTAGTTTTGAAGATGTACTGGAATTTTTAATGGCTGGTGCGCAGGCCATACAGATAGGTACTGGAAACCTTATTCATCCTGATATATCCGCTGTTATTTTGCAACAGCTTGAAGATTACATGAAAACGCATTCAATTGATACTGTAAAAGACCTGATTGGCATTGCACAAAAAAGGAGTAACCAATGAAGTACTGGAACAAACGTCTGCAGAAGATGACCGAATACATCCCCGGTGAGCAGCCCGATAACTTGAATGAATTCATTAAACTCAACACTAATGAAAATCCATTTCCGCCATCACCGGCTGTACTGGATGCATTGCAGAAAGCATGCAATGGGGATCTGCGCCGTTATCCCAATCCCAATGCTCAGATGGTACGTGAACTGTTTGCAAAAAAGAATTCATTAGCAGCTGATAATGTTTTTGTTGCCAATGGTTCTGATGAAATATTTACATTGTTGCTCAGAGGATTTATTGAACCTGATGGCATTGCGGCGTTCCCCTATCCTTCGTATGCACTCTATTATACCATGGCCGAAGCAAACGGGATTGCGTATGATAAAATTACCCTTGATGATAACTTCGATATACCATTTGATGAATTCTTAAAAAAGAAATATAATCTGGTTATTATAGCCAATCCCAATAACCCTACCGGTAAAGGGGTTCCCATTGACCAGATAAAAAAGTTTTGCAGCAAATTCAAAGGGTTGCTTGTTGTTGATGAGGCGTATGTTGACTTTTACAATGAAACAGCTCTGCCACTAGTCAAAGAATTTGATAATATTGTGATAACCCGTTCATTTTCAAAATCATATTCCCTGGCAGGTTTACGGATAGGCCTGGCGATAGCTCATAAAGAAATAATCCACGGCTTTATTAAACTAAAAGACTCATATAACGTTGACAGAATTGCGCAGGCAGGAGCATATGCTGCGCTGCTTGATGATAAAGGTTTTAAATATAATATTTCGATGGTGCGTAACAATAAAGAATATCTGGAAGAGTCACTGGAAGCATTGGGCTTTATAAATGTTCCTTCCAGAGCTAACTTTGTGTTTACAAAACATCCTGATATCGACGCCCGTACTCTGTACGAAAAACTAAAAGAACAAAAGATACTGGTGCGCTACTTTGCAGGCCCCATCCAGTCAGAGTATATTCGTATTAGCGTGGGGACAATGATGGAAATTAAAAAACTTATCAAGGTGCTTTCTGAAATAATATCAGGTTAATAATTTTACCATCCAGTCTGGTGGTGGTGCTGCGCGCAATAAGCTCGGGATATATTATTTTGTTTTGCATATATTGTTCAATGTCCTTTTTTTCTATCCATAGTATAATCCCCTCAGAACCTTCAAAAAACCAGTAAAAGCTTATAACAAGTCCCTGAATATTCTCGTCCTGTAATATCTGATGCAGAATTTTTGATTTTGTCAAGACTGGATTTAAGTTTTTAAAGATAATATTCCATGCACGCAGTGGATAAGAATCGGCACCAGTAATGGTACCACCCACATCACAATCAAAACCTAAATATAATTTATTTTTTTCTTTTGTTTTATTATCATAGTAAAAACCAAATGTCCTAGTTCTAGGCACTAAGGGCTCAATCTTTTTTATCTCCAAACCCAGATCATTGAGTTTGGTGTTATACATTGCATTTAATTTTATACCTTCCTGTGTGGTATATTGAAATTCCGGTACGGCATAATCATTACTAACTGCTGACTGTTGCGTTGAGCTATCACCTACTGTTTGTTGTACATTTTTTTCATTAGCAGTGGCACAGGCGCTAACAATGAACAATGATAAAACAACTAAGATTGACAATCTTTGCATATACTCCCTCATTATAAGCCACAGTGTTATAGTTTTTTTAATGCTTCTACAGGTATTGAAAGCATTGCTGTTGTGTTATTAATTGAAATGACTGTTACCGCTTTCTCAGGGTCAATGCCTAAATTGTACAAATAGCTATCAATCTTGGCATACCCCAGGCCAAAACCAGAATCACTTGTATCAATATTATTTATAAAAAACTCATATTCTCTTCCTTCATCCTTATATCGGCGGTATTCTTCGCGCTTTGCATAAATCCTTTGCAAATCATGGGAAAGGATGGGGGCTGTGTTTGTAATTTCTATATAAATATAATTATCACGTAATTCAATCTTTAAAATTATTCTGATATCATATTGTTTCAGCTTTTGTTGCAATTCTACAAACAGTTTTAATTTTTCAATTGATTGCAAATCATCACTGGTAAGCGAACGATTTTCACTAAAGGCTTTATTCTTGATAAGTAAAAATAATCCCTCCTGATTTAAAACTTCTCTAACCTTTTGTGCAATATTTTCTTTTTTTAATACAATTGAAGCCAGCGTATCAAACTGTATTTTGTCTTTAAGAATATCTTTGATATATTCCTGTACCTGTTTGCCCGTCTTATCTTTGTACTGCAACTGGAATTGCCGTTGGAGGGCTTCTACAATTAGAAGATGCTTATAGTTTGCTTTTACTGCATTTTTAATCAGTTCATCAACGCAGGCACCAATATCATCCAGATACTGTTCAACGCCTGCTGCTTTAAATATTGCCAACCCTGCATTGTAAATCTGGTCACGTGCTCTCCGTGTATAATGCCTGATTATCCCTGTAATGCGAAGTGAGTTCATAACTATTATTTATACAGAAACTCCATGAACTTTTGCAAAGCCTCAGGCAATGTCCCATCATCACGCTGGTATTTTTTAAATTTTCGTTCATAATTTCCCACTTCACGATTAAAAACATTCCTGAATCTGTTAGCTATTTCTGTATATGCAGGCATATTTTCCAGCCTGTCTCGCAATTCTTTTTTGAATGGTATGTGACGATAAAACATATCTCTTACAACATTATTTAACTTCATAATGCCATCTTTTTCATAGAGAACCCACTGTATATAGTCATCTGCAAATCTGTCGCGGTTATTACGTATACTCTTGAAACGTTCAACAACCTTCTGTTTGGCTTCAAGTGATAGCTTGGGGTTCTTTTTAAATGTATTGATATAATCAAAGTAAGCCCCGGTCAACCCACCTTCTATTGGGTCAGCCCACATTCCTCCCATAATGGTACGGTTAAGCTCCCACCGGAATGTGGCAAACGTATGTGCCATTGTGGGCATCATGTCCCCCATAAACAATATAGGAACCACTATCCTGCCCCGTGTTCTTCTGTTTGTCCCATCCAGTTCCTGCCATAGCATTGTTTTTGTACCAAACGATGGCAATAATATAAAATATGGAACAACTTCTTCTTTTATAAGCTCCTTGGTGTTTCCAATCATTACTGCTGTTTCACGATAAAAAACAGAATAATCAACATCCCTCAATGCATTAACAATAGATTCCAGTTTCTTTTTAGATACAAAGTAATGTGATATGCTGCCACGCATATTCATCGATGTCAATATTGGGAATGATGTTGCTGTAGAACCAGAACAAACCGAAGAAGCAGTTGCAATACGGTGATTTATTTCATAAATGACTTTCTGCACATTATCTGATTCATCTTTTGCATTACTGCCTTTGATGTGTTTTTGTTCTTCCCGCAGATGAGCTTCATAGGATAAACCCATTTCATTAATACTGGGATTTTCTTCACCATTGAATATTTTTGTTAAAAATTCATCTTCATATAATATTGGAATACCTGTTTGCTCTGTCCTCCGCATTGAGATTTCATGTAACTCAGCTAGCTGTTCCTGCTCAATCATGGTTTCATCAAAAAAACCAAACCGGAGCATTAGCTTAACCGGTTGAGGCACAGCAGATTCTGATTGACTGCGTACAAAAACCTTTGCATAAATATCATAATAAAACCGTGCTATCTGCCTTCGTATCTTACGCGCATCAATTTCTGATGAAAGGGGGTCCTTCATTTTTTTAAATTCTGATAATAACTTCAAAAGATTTTTCTGGTTCTCTTTTTCTATCAAACCAAACTCAAAAATTTGATATATAGAATTTTTATAAAGCTGGCTCAAATTCTGAGGGATTCGTGAAGGCCTTGGTGCTTCTTCTGCGGTTTTCGGCTGTTCTTTAATAGCCTGTACAAAATTACTGAGCTTTTTGAAACTATCATATTTTTCCGAAAGCAATTCGCCTGATATTTCCCGGTAAAATTCATGGATTTTGTTGGCAATTGACACAAACCCTTTCAGGAATTCATCACTTACTCTGCCAGATGCAACCCATGTTTTTATCTTTTGTTTATCAATTAAATACTGAATAAAACCATTTGTGCCAAAAAGATATTCAAGTTCGGAGTCTATTTCGGTATGCACTGATTCAATACGATCTAAAAGTTTAACAAGGTTTTCTGATGCACAGTTGAATATATAGATTGGAATATTAGGGTCGCTTCTAAACATTGGGATAAGTAATTGATTATCAAGGCCTACTATTTTCTTTAAAAAATTGCATTGCCTTATATCAACAAGGCTTTCAACCGGTAATCCCGGAAAGGAATACTTCTTTTTTAAAAGATTGGAATTATCCTGCACAATAAACTTTGCATCTATGCGTGAAGGGAAATCACCACCACTCTGCGTATATATTCTATATAAATCACCAGCTCTTTGAGAAAGGCTATCGGGTAAATTATCAGACACTTCACCAGCAACAAGAGAAAAGTTATCATTTACTCTGCAAAGATTCTGATATAGCAATGTATATTTCTTAACATCATTTAATGATAATTCTAACCTTTTTAACACATGAGTAAGCAATAAAGCAGCAAAAGAAGGGTCATCAACAACTATCTGGCGGAATCCCCCTTCCCGTAACGGATATTTTTTGACTACACAATCCTCTATGGCACGTATAGTCTTTTTATATGGTTCAGTAAATAAAAGGCTTAAGCCAGCTATAACACTTTTTTCATTAATTATTCCAACACGTTTGCTTTTCTCAACAATAATCTTGCTATCAAGCCCTTCATATTCTGAAGGTGCCGATAATATTTCAACTGATCCGCTCTGTAAATAATAAATAAACCGTGGTTCTTCACCCTGTAAAATTAAAATCTCGCCCTTTCTGATCTTTTCAGTACCATTATTTTCCATAATCTTTTTTTAACACAAAAGGTATTTTTTATTATTTAATTAATTTTTGCATTAATGTAGAGTACTATCATAAAAAGAGCAATAACAATTTTACTTAAAACCAATTTTTTTTGGTTATGTGCTGGCAACATACAAAAAATAGTTAAAATAACAATTTTACTTCATACCATCTTTTTTAAATTCTGTATATATTCTTCCCATTCAACAGGCAACAATGACTTTTTCTTTATATTGCATTCCTTGCAACAGGGGACAATATTTATTTTTTCTGAATATCCGCCTCGTGAAAGTGGTATTACGTGATCCATCGTCAGTTCTGATGGTTTAAATTTCCTGCCACAATAGTGGCATATACCAGGTGCTATTCTTTTTTTCCACCACGATGAGTGCCTGAGTTCCCGGGCTTTTTGCTTTTCACGCTTTACATGTGTTTCCAGATCCGAAAATCCAGAATCCACAAAATGATTTTCTTTTGGTTTATATTTTTTTGATCTATCACCCATACCGTTTACTCAAAAGCATCACCGTGCTGTAATCGGTAGCCATTAATAAAAGCGTTAGCATCCATTGGCTTTTTGGTCTCGGGTTGTAATGACATCACTTCAATAGTACCATCCGAAGTGCACACAAATAGACGCTTTGCCTGTACCACCACCGTACCCGGGCGAGCAGTGGAATGATTACAGGAGCTATCGCTAAGGAGGGTTTTCCATATTTTTATAATTTTACCCCTGAATGTTGTCCATGCTACTGGTTTTGGATTAAATGCCCGCACCATGTTATGAATGTGTATCGATGGCATATTCCAGTTTATTCGCGCAGTTTCACTGGTAATTTTTCCACAATAGGTTGCCTGCGAATGATCCTGTGGCACTGGTGTAATAGTGCCATCATGCAAACCTGCAATAGCTCTTACCAGCATATCAGCACCAAGGGGCAGTATTTTTTCATATACATCCTGTGCGGTTTCATTGGGGGCGATAGTTACTGTTGATTGAAGCACAATATCGCCAGCATCAAGCTCTTCATTAATACGTTGCACGGTAACCCCGGTCTGCTGTTCACCGTTATACAGCGCCCATTCAACCGGTGCTGCACCACGATACTTTGGCAACAATGACGGATGCAGATTGATGGTTTGCAGTGGTGGGATTGAAAAGATTGAACGAGGAATAAGTTTGCCATAGGCTACAACGACAAAGATATCACAATTGAATTGTCTCAACGTTTCTGCAAGCTGTTCATCCTTTAAGGTTGTTGGTTGAAAACACACAATTCCATATTCAAGGGCTTTTTCTTTTACAGGGGTAGGCAACAGATGTTTGCCTCGACCTTTTGGTTTATCAGGAGATGTAACAACAAAAGCTATCTCATAATGTTTTATAAGATGTTCTAAACAGTAAGAAGCAATTTCAGGAGTTCCAAAAAAGCCTATTTTCATTATGCCCTGTTAAGTTTTTTTATCTTTTTCAACTGTGCATTGAGCTCTTTTCGTTTGTAATCCTCTAAGTAATCTATAAACAATTTGCCATGTAAATGGTCTATTTCATGCTGTAACACCCGCGCCAAGAGTCCTGATGCTTCAAATTTTACAGGTTTTTCATTGATGGCTATGCCTTCAACCTGAATTGAAACAGGGCGTATAATATCCGCTGTAATACCAGGAAGTGACAGGCATCCTTCCTCATAACCATCCGTTTCATCAGAAAATGCGGTGATCTTTGGGTTTATAAGTGCCATCATAGGGCCTTTATTTGACCGTATATCTATAACTAAAAGCTGTAGGGGAACATCAATTTGCGGAGCCGCCAGGCCTATACCCTGCTCCTTATGCATGATTTCAAACATCTCATCGGTTAAATTGCGTATTTCCTGAGTAACCTGGGTTATCTCCTGTGCAACTGACCGCAATGTTTTATTACCATAAAAAACTAATGTATGCTGTGTACCGGTTACCATAACTATCTCACAAATATACTATATTAATTGTTACAATATACCACAATTATTTTTTAATGTCAATATAAGGTTTTTAAAAAAACTACTATAAACAGATATTTACATTTACTTATTGACAATCTCATATATATTGTTTACAATTTCACCTGAATGCGTTGTACTTCATTTTTTTTATTTGCATATTGGTCACTCATCCAATTTACTTTGTGTAAATTGTAAATATACTGGAATTTAAATTAGTATAGTATTATTTCAACAGGAGGCCATTATGCCATTCAAAGAATATGATAACTACGATGCCACAGGATTAGCTGAACTCATCAAAAAAAAGAAAGTATCAATTAAAGAAGTTATTATAGCAGCCATTGAACGGATAGAAAAATACAATCCTACCCTTAATGCTGTCATCACCCCAATGTATGATAATATTGATAGAATAATAAAAGAACTCCCTAAAGGCCATTTTTATGGCGTACCTTTTCTTATTAAGGATTTACTAACAGCTTATAAAGGGGTCCCAATGGCAAGCGGTTGCAAAGCATATAAAAACTATATACCCGATTTTGACAGTGAGGTTGCCAAACGTTATAAAAATGCTGGCCTTGCCATTTTAGGTAAAACCAATACTCCGGAATTTGGACTGGTTGCATATACTGAACCTGAAATTTTTGGTCCAACACTCAATCCCTGGAATACGGCTCTGACCCCCGGCGGTTCCAGTGGTGGTTCGGCAGCGGCTGTTGCAAGCGGGATGGTACCCTTTGCAGGCGGTGGTGATGGTGGCGGATCAATCAGGATACCCTCTGCCTACTGCGGTCTGTTTGGGCTCAAACCTTCACGGGGGCGTGTACCTGCAGGTCCGGAATATGGGGAAATCTGGCAGGGGGCTGCTGTGGAGCATGTTTTAACACGCTCAGTGCGTGACAGTGCTGCCATGCTTGATATTTTGCAGGGCTCTGACCCCGGTGCTCCGTATATCATTGAACCACCAAAAATGCCATACAGCAAAGAAATACAGAAATCACCCGGCAAGATTAGAATTGCCATTTCAACAGACTCGCCAATTGGTACATCAGTTCATCCTGAATGCAAAAATGCTGCCCTGGAAGCAGCAAAATTATGCGAAAAATTAGGTCATCACGTTGAAATTGATAAACCCAATATTGATGGACTGGCACTGGCAAAAAGCTACCTTATGCTATACTTTGGTGAGGTTGCTGCTGATATCAGGACCATTGGCATTAAATTAGGACGCAAACCAAAACGCAGTGATGTAGAAGTAACCACCTGGACATTAGGCCTTTTAGGCAGGACATACACTGCCGGGGATTTTGTTATGGCACTTCGCGAATGGAATAAAGCATCGCGGGTATTGGGGCAATTCTTTACAAAGTATGATATATACCTTACACCGACCACGGCTCAGCCTCCTGCACGCATTGGATCACTTGCTCCAAAACCCATTGAATTATTTGGTTCAAAAATTATGAATATCCTTGGACTTGGAGGACTGCTCAAAGCAAGCGGCATCGTCGATCAGCTTGCAGTCCAAAGCCTTTCACAGGTGCCATTCACACAACTTGCAAATCTAACCGGTATTCCTGCTATGTCAGTACCCCTGCACTGGGGGCCGGATGGATTACCCTATGGGGTACAGTTTATGGCAGCATTTGGCCAGGAAGCATTGTTATTAAGATTGGCTGCACAACTGGAAAAGGCAAAACCGTGGTTTAATAAACGACCAGAATTATACCATAGGGGGTAATATCATCATGAGTAAATCATTGAATGCACTTATTGAAATACTATTCTTCTTTTACCGGCCAATATTTTACCTTCTGGTCATTATAGATACAACTATACTTGGTATTCTTACCATAACACTTTCATTTTTTGATCCTACAGGTAATACCATTCACTACATTGGAGTATTCTGGTCACGCCTTAATCTTTTCCTTTCTGGAGTACGTGTGCGTGTGCATAACCGAGAGTACATAAAAAAAGATCAGCCCTACATTGTTATGATGAATCATCAAAGCCATTACGATGTGTGGGCAGCCATTGGCTATATCCCTTTGCAACTCAGGTGGGTCATGAAAATGGAGTTGCGAAGGATTCCCATCTTTGGATTAGGATGTGAACGCATGGGGCATATTTACATTGACCGTGGCGATTCACATCAGGCACGTGAAAGCCTGAAAGCTGCCGGTGAAAAGATTCGTAATGGTGCATCGGTGGTTTTTTTCCCTGAAGGGACTCGCAGTCTTGATGGCAAACTTTTGCCTTTCAAAAAAGGTGGTTTTGTTATAGCCATTGAATCTCGGGTGCCCATTCTTCCTATCACTGGATTAGGATCTCGGGCAATACTGCCCAGAGGAAGTATGGCTATTCGTCCAGGAACTATCGACCTCATCATCCATCCACCAATTGAGATTACCGGTTATACCCAGGAAAACAAAGAAGAACTCATGGAAAGAGTCAGAGCTGTCATTCAGAGCAAGCTTGTATCATAAAAAATTGTGTTGTAAAATTTGTTTTGTTTTTTTATTGTGCGATAGTTCATAATAGTAACCCCTTGCTTTAAAGGGGTTATTTTTTCAAATCACATGTGATGAAAGGACGGTATATAGCAGTGAACTTCAGAGAACGATTACATAAGCCCTACCCACTTGTCATGGATGGTGCCATGGGCACAATGATCTTCAATGCATTGCCCTATTATAAGGGAAACTTAGAGTTGCTCAATATTGAACGACCTGACGTGATAGCGTCTATACATAACAAATATATCGAAGCCGGTGCGGATATTATTGAAACTAACACGTTTGGCGGCAATGCATTGAAACTTCATGAAGCAGGTTTAGACAGCCGATGCGAAGAAATTAATAAAGCTGCTGCTATGTTAGCAAAAGATGTGGCACATGGTAAGGCGTTTGTAGCTGGTTCGGTGGGTCCTACTGGAACGTTAGTTGAACCAATGGGTATTACATCCGCAGAAACTGTATATAACGCATTTAAACGCCAGATCAGCGGCCTTGTAGCTGGTGGTGTTGATTGTATCGCTATTGAAACAATGACTGATTTACAGGAAGCACGTTTAGCACTTCTGGCAGCAAAAGATGTTACCGATATTCCTGTTATCTGCAGCATGACGTTTGAACAAAACAGTAAAACAGTAACCGGAACAGATATAGTCACTGCACTTGCCACACTTTCACAGATGGGTGCGGATGTTGTTGGAGCTAATTGCAGCATGGGTCCAGATGGCCTGGTTGCACTTTTCAAAGGAACTATCGCCCAGCTTAATGAATTGGGCGTACCTCTTTCAGTATGGGCCAATGCAGGATTGCCCGAGCTTATTGACGGAAAAGCCGTGTATAGCCTTTCACCAAAGCATTTTGCATCACTGTCACTTGAATTTGCACAGATGGGCTTTACAATCATTGGCGGTTGTTGTGGCACCACGCCTGAACATATCAGGATGCTATCCACTGCAGTAAAACATATTCTTATCAATACAAAAAAGAGTAAAACATTCCACTACATTACAAGCCGTTATACACATATTAATGTTGTGAATCATACTGGACTGCTTATCATTGGAGAACGGTTAAACCCAACTGCACGCAAACAATTTGCTGCTGAACTTAAAGAAAACACATTTACCTTCCTGCGTAATGAATCCAAAAAACAGCAGGATGAGGGAGCACATTGCCTGGATATTAATGTTGGTGTTCCGGGCATTGATGAAGTTGCCATGATGAAAAAAGCAGTAAACGTGTTAAGCAATACAGTAACTATCCCCCTCATGATTGATTCGGATAATCCTTATGTGACTCAGGCTGCATTGTGGCAATATCCTGGAATACCAATTATTAACTCCATCAGTGCAAAGAAGCAAAGTTTTGAGGCTATGCTTCCACTTTTAAAGAAATTTGGTGGCTTTGTGGTAGCAATGTGCCTGGATGAAAGCGGCATTCATAAAGAAGCAAGCAAGCGTATTGCCATTGGCGAAACGCTCATTGATTTACTGCAACATCAAGGCATTGCCCTGTCACGTATTTTTATTGACCCGCTTATTTTAGCCGAAAGCGCAGAAAGCGGCGCAGCACAGGAAACACTGAAAGTTATTGAACATTTTGCAAAAAAGGGAATCAAAACAAGCATTGGGTTAAGCAATATATCGTTTGGCTTGCCACAACGCAAATTTATCAATAACGTATTTTTGAAGCTTGCTTTACAAAGGGGCCTCTATGCTGCAATCGTTAATCCAGGCGCTATCGACACCACTACTGCAAAACCTTACTCTACCGAAGAACTGCTTGCACTGGATTTCCTTGAAGGTAGAGATAAGAATGCTTCACATTATATTGCACATTTTGGAACAGGTCAGCAGCAAACGCAACAAAAGGAAAAAACTATATCTATACTTGATAGAATATTTGAACTTGTTGTTGCAGGCAATACCGATGATATTGAACCAGCCGTAAAAGAAGCATTGAGCCAGCACACTCCTGAAACAATTATGAATGATGCACTCATTGCCGCCTTAGAAAAGGTTGGTCAACTCTACAGCAATGGCGAATATTTCCTTCCACAGATGATAGCATCGGCTGATACCATGAAAAAAGGTTTTAATCTTTTAAAACCACTGATGCTGCAAAAGAAGGAATCAGTGCTGGGAAAGATAGTTATCTGTACCGTTAAAGGTGATATACACGACATCGGCAAAAATATCGTTGCCATGATGCTTGAAAATCACGGCTTTGATGTGATTGACTTAGGCAAAGATGTGCCAAATGAAAAGGTTATTGAAGCAATACAACAGCATAAACCAGACATTGTGTGTTTAAGCTCGCTTTTAACAACTACCATGCCTAATATGGGTACTATTGCACATGAAATTAAAAATCAGAAGCTGCTATGTAAACTGATGATTGGGGGTGCGGTTGTGACTAAAGAATATGCTGATAGCATTGGTGCTTTTTATGGAAAAGACGCTGTTGAAGCTGTTGCTGTGGCAAAAGGTATTGTAAAAAAATCTCAATAACTTTTTTTTATAAATTTAGTTGACATAAAGATTGTATATACAAGAATTCGCTTATGTTATTATAGTGGATTGTAGTACAAATCCGCTTCTTTTATTATATATTTTTACAGGTTTTTACATTACAACAAAGATTAAGGAGCACGTCTGTGAAAGGGACACGTTCTTTTCTACTCTTTTTCTTACCTTTTGTTATATTTGCATACATCTCATTTATAGTATTTCAGCAGGCCTGTGATTATGCTATGAATGTACAGGCAAAGAAACTTCTTCCATTCAATCATCGCACACATACTACCACATATGGTGCTTCAGACTGTGAAATATGCCACAGTTATGATAGCAATGGAAGATTCAATGGTATCCCTACGGTGGCAGTTTGTAAACAGTGTCATGATCCAAACAAAGCAAATACCCAAGTGTTTTTTGCTGGTTTTGGTGATAATGACAAACCATGGGAATCTTTTGCCCAGCAGCCCGACCTGGTATATTTCAGCCACATTGCTGTGATGAAAAATGAAAAGAAAGCACAGTGTATCTCATGCCATGGTGATAAGGGCAATTCTACTACAACTGCTAAAATTAAGGGTAAAATGGCTATGGGTACATGTATGGATTGCCATACAGCTTTAAAAATCAGCAATGCATGTACAGTATGTCATGATTAAATTCTTATTATTGAATCGAAATTCAAGCAAGGAGTTATTACATCCATGAAACTCGAACGAAAAGATTTCTTAACAATGATAGGTGGAGCAGTAGTAGGTACTGGTGTTGGTACACTGATTTCACCCGGTCCATGGATGGGTCTTCAATGGCTGGTTGAATGGACCCAGGACCAGTATCGCCCTCCTAAAGGTGAAGAAAAATATTTAGCAAGTATTTGTGACCAGTGCCCCAATAAATGTACAGTACAGGTAAGAATGATTGGGGATAGAGCTGTTAAAATTGAAACATCCAATCAGGGTTGTGCTGCAGGACAGCTCCTTTTGCAGGTCCTTTACCACCCTGAACGAGTAAAAACCCCATTAAAACGAACCGGTAAAAAAGGAAAAATTGATTTTGAGCCGGTTTCATGGGAAAATGCAATAGCAGATATCTCCAAAAAAATAAATGATGCCATTAATAACAAAAAACAGGATCAAATTGTAGCAATAAATCCTGCTTTCCCAGATGCAACAGCAATGTTAAACGAAAGAATAGCACTTTTTGCTGGTAGTCCTCATGTATACCAGGAATCAGGATACTGGGCTCTCTCCAGTGCCTGTTCACTGGCAACCCAGAAAACTGAAGGAGCTATCGACTATGATTTTGAAAATGCTGATTGCGTTGTTAGCTTTGGTGCACGTCTTTTTGAAGGATGGGGAAATCCAGGTAGGATGCATAATGTATTGAATATCTGGAAACAAAAAGGTGTCAAATTTATACAGGTGGATTCCATTGCAACACGTACAGCTTCATTAGCAGACCAGTGGGTTGCAATAAAACCTGGCAGTGAACCAATTTTTGCTATGGGCGTTGCACATTATCTGCTTAAATATGGCAGGCGCTCAGGTGCAACAAATTTTGGCAGATTTACAGAGCTATTAATCAATAAATTCACTCCAGAAAAGGTTTCTGAGCTAACTGGTGCATCTCTCGAAACAATTGAATCAGTAGCAAAAGCATTACTGCAAGCACGAAGGCCTGTAGCAGTTGCTGGCAAAGGCGGAAAAGTTGTATCTTCTTCAGTTGCCGAATTTGCAATAATACAGACAATCAACAGCATGATTGGCAGTCTTGGTAACGCTGTTAAGCTTGTTACCTTCGCAACTCCTGCAAAGCCAGTAATAGCAAAGAAGTCCAGGGGACTTGATGAGTATATAGCAAGCGATATGACCTGTGACATAGTGCTGATAAACAATGCTAATCCCGTTTATTCAAGCGTATATGGTGAGCGCCTATCTGAAAAGCTTAAAAAAGCTTCAACCGTTGTGCTGTTTACTTCTTTACTTAATGATTCTGCACAATATGCTGATTATATTTTCCCAACACTTACTTCGCTTGAAATTCCTTTTACAGGTCAGGCTGTATCAGCTAAGTTTGAAGCAAAACATGCTGGCGATTCATTGCTTGCAATAGCAAAAAATATACCCAATATAGCTGCTCAATTCCCATGGAATAGTTATTTAGATGTGGTAAAAGCTGTAAATTTCCAGGCTAAAAATGTAGCAAATCTGGATATCCCTGTTGATATCATTACTGCAAAGCTGGAAGAATTAGAAAAAATGCTGCAAGCTTCAGGCTCATATTCCATATCGATGGTACCTTTTGAAATACCAGTAGTTGGCGAGGGAAATAGCCTTGCACTTCCCTATGTATTAAAAGCCCTCCCAAATACAATTTTAAAAGGCGATACAAGCTGGGTATGGATGAATCCAGTTACAGCATCAAAAGAAGGAATTTCCGAAGGCTCCAAAATCGATATTGAATCTTCCCGCGGTGAACTTGACACAGTGAGAGTACATTTAACCAAACGCGTTGCGTATGATACTGTTGCAATGCCTATCGGTTTTGGCCATGAGGAATTAACCGAATATGGCAGCGAAAAAGGTGTTAACCCAAAACCCATAATGTCAGATGCATTGGACCCTCTCAGTGGTTATGCTGACTGGTGGTTAACACGAGTAAAATTGAGTTAAGAGGTGATTAATTATGGCCAAGATGACAAGAAGATGGGGAATGGTTATAGATTTAGATAAATGTACTGGATGTGGTGCATGCAATATTGCTTGTGCACAGGAAAATAATCTCCCAATATTTAAAGATGATTCTGATGTGCCCAAAAGGGTCACGTTCCTTGACCTTATTGAGGTAACCAATGATAAAGATCCCAAAGCTCAGTATCCTGATGTAAAAGTGGCATATATACCAAAAATGTGTCAGCAGTGTTCAGGGAATGACCCAAATAATCCACATCCACCATGTGTTTCAGTATGTCCGGTTGTTGCAACTGATGTAGGTGAAGATGGTGTTGTAAGCCAGATATGGTCACGATGTATAGGCTGCAGATACTGTCAGGTAGCCTGTCCATACGAAGCACGTGTATTCCACTGGTGGAAACCCCGTTATGAAGGGTCTTTCAAAGAATCTCTTAATCCTGATGTTTCTATTGCATCTCGGGGTACTATGGTAAAATGTACCTTCTGTTCACACATCTGGAAGCGTGAACGCGATAAAGCAATAGCACAGGGTATAACCGATATAAACGCAGTAACGTACACTCCAGCCTGTGCAAGTGCATGCCCAACTAATGCCATACTATTTGGCGATCTCAATGATCCTTCTTCGCCAGTATATGAACCTAAAATACAGAAGGATCCCAGGGCTGTACGTCTGGTACATTCCATAGATGAATTACGTACAAAAGATCCGTCTGAATATGAAAAACGGACTAAAATCAAAGAATATCCAAATCCAAAAGTATATTATTTAACCAGCCAGCAATGGCTTCGTGATAAAATATCTGGATTTAAAAACTCCTAAAAAAAGTATAAGGAGAG
>Ga0067045_1002581_pt1 | contig 80234 bp, 49 predicted proteins | sample TerdegcTABiofilm_FD_59184 | JGI IMG/M metagenome (GOLD analysis project Ga0067045, IMG submission 59184) | Combined Assembly of (Gp0054472, Gp0054536) Wastewater bioreactor microbial communities from Singapore -Terephthalate degrading... | reverse complement strand
GTCTGATTATCCGTACCCGAGCCCGACGTCAGTGTGATCGTATTGTCCGGCATTACAGTTATCGTACCTGTGGCCGTAACTAATCCACACCCTCCTGTAAGAGTTACCGTGTAACTGAACGTTCCTGCACCTGTCGGTGTACCACTGATCGTAACTACGCCTGCTGCCCAGTTACCCGTTACACCCGCAGGCAGGCCACTGAACGTAGCTCCAGTAGCTCCTGTCATACTGTATGTAATGTTCGTTATCGGCGTATTGATGCAAACAGTCTGATTATCCGAGCCTGCAGGCGAAGTGAGCGTTATCGTGTTGTCAGGCGTTACCGTAATTGTACCATTGGCCGTTGCTGTTCCGCAACCTCCCGTCAGTGTTACCGTATAATTAAACGTCCCTGGTTCGGTCGGCGTGCCACTGATGGTAACCGTTCCTGCGTTAAGATTGCCAGTTACTCCAGACGGTAAACCGCTGAATGTTGCCCCTGTAGCTCCCGTAGTTGAATAAGTAATATTTGTAATTGGTATATTGATGCATACTGTTTGATTGTCCGTGCCAGGTGCAGAGGTAAGCGTTATAGTGTTATCAGGTGTGACTATTATAGTTCCGTTTGTTGTTACGTTTCCGCAGCCTCCCAGCAAAGTCACTGTATAATTGAATGTTCCTGATTCTGTAGGTATGCCAAGTATTGTTAAAGTGTTGAATGCCCATGTTGTCATTAAACCTGCCGGAAGTCCGGTAACATTGACCCCCGTTGCTCCTGTAGTTGCATAAATTATATTGAAAATAGGTGTATTGATGCATACCATCTGGTTATCGGTTCCGGGAGCAGATGTAAGCGTTATCGTATTTTCCGGATTTACTGTAATTGTACCTGTCGCCGTTACTGTACCACATCCGCCCGTTAATGTCACTGTATAAGGGAATACTCCTGCCTCTGTCGGCGTACCACTGATGGTCACAGTATTCGCTGCCCATACGCCCGTTATTCCTGCCGGCAGTCCCGTTACCGTCGCTCCGGTCGCTCCGGTCGTAACATACGTAATATTGGTTATCGATGTATTGATACAAACCGTCTGATTGTCTGTTCCTGCTCCGGAAGTAAGAGTTATCGTATTAACAGGAATAACCGTAACATCTGTACTTGCAGAGGCAGTGCATCCGTTTGCATCAATAACAGTCAGGTTATATGTACCGGACATTGCAAGTGTAGCCCCTGGTATCGACGGATTCTGTTGCGACGATACAAATCCGTTAGGTCCTGTCCATGAATATGACGACATTCCATCAGGACCACCGAAAAGATTTATGGTAGCTGTCTGACATACAGGACTGTTGCTTGATGCCGTTGCAATTAACTGCGGAGGTTCAGTGATAGTAACCGGCACAATAACTGTACAGAGATTTGCATCACGCACAGTTATAGTATATGAACCGGCTGTCAGGCCCATGAATGTCGGCGAAATCTGATACGGTCCACTATCAAGTCTGTACTGATACGGTGGCGTACCGCCTCCGGCGGCAATTGTAACCTGGCCATCATTTCCACCGTAACAGGTAACATTTTTCTGTGATGATATTGCTCCCGTCAGTTGTGATGGTTGTGTTATTGTAACAGGAATTACGAAAGTACAAAGGTTTGCATCTCGTATGGTAACATTATATCCTCCTGCAGTAAGTCCGCTGAATGTCCCCGAGCCCTGATATGGCCCGCCATCAAGACTGTACTGATATGGAGGAGTACCGCCAAGCCCTGTCACAGTCACAGAACCAGTAGCATTTCCATAACAGTCAACGTTTGTCTGTGAAGAAATCACTCCTGAAAGAGCAGTAGGTTGTGTTATAGTAACAGGAACATTCCTTGTACAGAGATTTGCATCCCTGACAACAACGGTATACGATCCTGCTGATAGTCCTGAAAATACATTTGAAGACTGGAATGGTCCTCCGTTTAAACTGTATTCATAAGGCGGATTGCCACCGGATGCCGATATTGTAACACTGCCGTCAGACCCTCCGTTACATGAAACATTTGTTTGTGAAGCAATACCGGCAAGTAAAACCGGAGGTTCGGTTATTGTAAATGGAATGTCATAAGTACATGACAGAGCATCCTGAATTCTGATTGTATGATTACCCGGACCTATTCCTGTAAATGTTCCGCTTGCCTGATATGCACCGCCGTCAAGAGAATACTGATACGGAGGCAAACCGGTTCCAGCGGTGGCTGCTGCAGTTGCCGTGCCATCAGCAAGTCCGTTGCAGGTCACATCTGTCTTTGATACGAGTGTGCCCTGCAGGTTATATATTGTTATATCAACAAAGGTTGAATTCGAACAGGATGATGAATTCTGAACAGTTACGCTTACTTTACCTGCAGGACCGGTTCCCCATCTTACCTTAACCCAGTTAACTCCGGCTGTTCCTCCTCCTGTTATTACACCACCTGTAACAGTCCATGCATAACTGGAGTAAGTATCAGTTAGTGTATATGTTACTTCAGAATTTGAACAGACAGTAATAACAGGATTATCAAATGCAGGTAATGGAATCTGATAAATAGTCACTGTATCAACAACTGACGATTCACATGTTTGCCCTAGAATATTTGTAGTTCTAATAGTTGTGACAAGCACACCCTGTGTCACTCCCATGTTCCACTGCACATCAACCACGTTGGTATCAAGTGGGGATGTAAGAATTGTACCGTTTTCAACTCCCCAGTTATATGTTGCATCAGGGTCATAATTAACAGTATATGTCTTTATTTCACCCTCGCATGCCGTTGTATGTCTTTCTGTTATATTATTGAATACCAATCCACTCTTGTTCATCGTCATCTGAGCGGAGTCCCTGCATCCGTTACCATCTGTAACAGTCAGTTGTATATGCCATATACCATCCGGCATAAGATTATTAAAGAACGGAGTTTCTGCAGTACTGGTATTCGAGAAATGTATAAACGGCCAGATAAGATCTATGTAAATAAACGGATCCACCTCATCCTCAAGTCCATCCCAGAAATAACTGTAATTGCCGTCACCACCTGATACATCAGATGAATACAATGCAAATGGAGCCGCAAGGTCACAGTTGTCCAGTTTAATGCTGTTAACTTTTAATGTGGATGAAATAGTAATTTCAACATCTTTTGATGCGGAATTGCCATATGCATCCAAGGCAGTTAGAGTTACGGTTTTCTTGCCCTGATCACTGCAGGTAAAATTATTCGGATTGACTGAAAGTGTAATCGGTCCACAATTATCATAGGAACCATTATCAACGTCTGATGGCAACAGTGTCCCTGTACCTGTTGGCCCAAGGACAAGAGTATATGTTTTAACATTTACAACAGGTCTTACAGTATCAAGAACAGTTACCAGAGCATTGCAATTAGATGAATTTCCGGAATCATCTGTTCCCGTTAATGTTACTGTTACAGGCGCACCTATATCAGAGCAGTTGAAATTAGTCCTGCTTAAAAGGAATGATAATGCAGGATCGCAATTGTCAACAGATCCATTGTCAACCATGGCCGGAGTAAGTATAGCATTTCCGGTTCCGTCGAGGTAAAGATTCACATCCTTGCATAAGACAACCGGTGGGATTATGTCCTGAGTTGTCACAACAACAGTTACGCTGTCTTTATTACCGGCAAGATCCGTTGCATAAACCTTAACATTTGTGGTTCCTATGCCATTAATTACTGTTCCGGCTGCCGGATTCTGACTCTTTACAATTGAAGCCGGTGCAGTACAGTTATCAGTTACAACAAGTCCTGAAAGGAAATCCGGAACCTGCGCCTGGCAATTTGCATCAAGGTTTATCGTTGGATTTGCCGGCGGAATAATGACCGGAGGTGTGACATCTATAACCGTGACATCTATATTTGCTATTGCAGTATTTCCGTCATCATCTGTTGCCGTTATGGTAACATTGGTAATTCCGGTTCCAACTACAGTTCCGGGTGCAGGAACCTGGCTGACAATGATATTTCCGGGAGGTGTGCAGTTATCTGAAATTGTGGCTGCAATTGCCGGAATCTGAGCCTGACATCCTGCATCAGCATTTATAACAGGTGGTGGTGGCAAAACAATTACCGGCGGAATATTATCCTTCACTGTAACAGTGAAACTGCATTGAGCCTGATTGCCGGTTGCATCTTTGGTTGTATATGTTACAACAGAAATCCCTTTATTAAATGTATAAGACCCTATCTGATTTATACCGGAACCCGGTGAAGAAGCATTTGTTGCACCTGATATCTGCCATGTCAGTTCTATAACGGCGCAATTATCTGAGTAGGTTGCATCTGGAACATTCACAAAGGCAGTGCAGACGCCTGGATCAATATTCTGAAGTATATCCGCCGAACATGTAACTGTGGGATTTAAGTTGTCGGTAACGTTGGCAAGAACAGCTGTTCTTGTAATGCTGACACAACTGCCTGCATTTGACTGTGCGTAATATGTAACATTATGTACCAGTAGTGTGCCGGATGCAAGCAGATTTCCACCCGTTGGGGCATCGTACCAGGTAACATTACATCCGGGCGGCGGTGTTGCCACGAGATCTGCCACGGTTGCTCCTGGACAGAAATTCTGAACCGGTGGTGCAGCTGGCGGAGCCGGTGAAATAATGAAGTTAATTATAACATCATCGCTCGACTGACAGGAACCATTACTGATTGTCCAGCGCAACGTATACACAACGCCGTTAAGTCCGATAAACTGGCTGGTAGGACTTGTTGGCGTTATTATTGTTCCACCTGCTCCTGAAACGATGCTCCACATTCCGGTGCCCACAACAGGAGTATTACCTTCAAGGTTTGTAGTAGTTACGCCACACAGGGCCTGGTCAGGTCCTGCAGATGCAGGTGTGGGATCAGCATAAGCTGTAACAGGAGTCGGATCAGCAATACCTGTTTCAGCTCCGCTGTTATATTTAAATGAAGTAAGAACATAAGTACCCGGCACAGGTGTTGGCAAAGTGTATGGAATCATCCCTGAGGTAATTGTAACAGGGGTCTGTGGGACACCATTAATAGTATATTCAAGAATATAATCAAACGGGATTGGAGCCTGGGATGTGAATGTAACCGGTATTCCCGACGATCCGCAAACAGGTCCGGAAGGATCAAGTTTTGCCCGTGGCCGGAGATCATTCACCGAACCAAGTGTGTAATTATCTGAACCCGTCGATGTCAGTCGGGATGATGATGTGGCTGTGCCATAATTATTATCGCCGGTAGCAACTGTTGAAACCTCTTCCCATTTACCTGTACCGGAATTAAACCATGCTACCCTCATATTTGACAACCCGCCTGCAACAGGAGGCGTAATATCACATTCGGGTGTCCAGCCTAAACTTATAAGAGATTGTGCCCCGGCAGTTGTCTTGACGTTCCAGTACTCACGTGCACTTACTGCTTTTAAAGGAGAAGTCAAATCACCTGACGTACTATTGGGACTTATGTATTCAACAGTCCATGAATCAGGGCCTGATGCCGTTGAAGAGACCCTCAGTCTGTTACCAAGAATATTCTGTGGGCCGGCAACACGGATTCCCACAGGGAAAAGGAATTGCTCGTACTGATTAATTACTTTAGTCAACGGCCCGTTAACAAATGAACCTGAAGATCCTCCAGCAGGAATCACACAATCGGTTGATATGTTGGTTATCTTCAATGTACCAGTCGAACTGGTATTAATAAGCCCGCTAGTCAGTAAAAGATTCCCTCTAACTTCTATGCTGCCTCCGCTATTTACAGTTAGTCCTCCCGGGTTATTGATTTCCAGATTATTGAATGCATTTATTCCGGAAAAGTTTCCTGTTGCTCCACCAACAGCCTGTGCCGATGAACCGGCAAAAGAGACAGTGGCATTTACACCGGAACCTGCTATGAAGGTACCAGTATTATACCTCTCCATCGTACCTTGTATTGTAAGCTTCCGGTTATATACACTGTTATCAACCGTTGGCCCGTCAATCAACAACTGAGCACATACCGTAAGATCTTTATCGGGAAGAATTCTCGTACCTGATCCCGTGAAATGAAGTTTCGATATGCTGCTGAACAGGTCTGCAACAATTGTATAATTACCTGTTCCACCATACTCTAAAGTTGAATTACTCGAACATGAAAGGAAACTATCAAAAATTCCTGCAGGGAATGTACCATTTTCGAGATATAGTGTACCGGAACCGCTTATTGTTCCGAGATTATGGCCGAAATACGGATTTACAACTTTCAGCTTATTGTTTATTGTGGTTGAATGAGCTGTGCAGTAGTTTGCATCAAGTGTGACTTCATGATCTATTATTACCTTAAAACCATTCGGACCACCGTCAGGACATGGATAAGGATCTCCGCCTGTCTGTGTCCATATAGTTTTATCCGACCAGTTACCGTTGCTATTGCTTGTATACTCCGGCATATTTGTCGGAAATGCAGTAAATATTCCGGCAGTGTATTCACCACCGGGGTTATTTGTTGAAGTAAAATTGAACGTTATTTTATTAAGAACAGGATCAACTCCGGGCGTCCTGGTCCACGTTGTGCCCGGGAGTTCAAGTCTTGCCGCCAGATAATTATTTTCCTGTGAACCGATAACATCCTCCTGCAGGTAATTGAGTTCAAGTGTACCTGTGAAATTTGTTAAACCGGAACTTACAACCGACCAGTAATAATCAAGAGCATTAGCAGGGTCAATTACTCCCGGGTGCTGGGTGTTAACATTATTAACCTTTAAATATCCTACTGAATTATTTGTTGTTACGGTTAAGACTGCAGGTGTGTATTTACCGGTAACTCCTATTGGAAACACAAAAGCGGGTGTTGCACCTGAATTGAAGAATTTTCGTAGTCCGCCATTGCTAATGATTCCGTCGGTCACAATCATTTTTGATACACTGTAAGGTGCACCCTGAATGTTGCCGTTGACACCAAGGGTAAGAAGATAACTCTTTATATTGAGAATTCCGGATGTAAGTGTAAGATCTTCTGTAAGCGTGACATCACTGTTAATCTCAGCACCTGCGCTGTTATTAAGGGTCAGTCTGGCAAAAGAGCCTGATCCTGAAATCTTCTGCAGAGTAGCCCCGTTTAATATTATTCCGCTTCCGGCTGAATTATCATCAGTATAACTTCCGTTATTTAAAAGGTCACCCCTCACATTAATTGCATTTGCTCCGCCTATAAGTGTTCCAGTTAATATACTGAGATTTCTGTTTACAGTGATTGAATTATTAAGTGTTAGTGATACACCTGGCATTACTACCATGTCATAAAAATTTGTAACGCCTGTTATTGACTGAGCTCCGGCATAGGATGAACCCGAAGATGCACTGAATGTAGTGGTGTTGGTACCGGCTACATAGCCAGATGCGCCCGGTATATTGGTAAAGTTACCATTGAAGGTTATGTTGATATTGTTGGAATTCAGAACACTGTTGGCATTGATAAGCATGTCGCCGTTAACGGTAAGTGCACTGGCAAGCAGTCTTACAGTCGCATAATTTGCAGCAGATGTACCTGTGATTGTAATATTATTAAGAGGAATTGTTGCATCGAGGAAGTAATTCTGCGCACCGGAAGCGCCATTGGCAAAGATAATTGTACCACCTGTAACCGATCCTGACTGAGGTCTGAGATAAACATCCCCAAAGGGGGACGAAGGTGTAGTGGTTCCTCCGTTGCCGCGTACAATGGTTATTGTACCGCCGGTCATGTTGAACTCACTCCCTTCATTCAGCACCTCAAATTTGGCATTGGTATTGATAAAAGCCCTGCCATTGATTGTAACCGAGCCTCCCGTCTGATTATATTTAAGCATGCCGGCTGCATTGGAAGGATTCCTTCTGATCTGTCCGTTAACCACAAGCATGCCACCCTGTATATCAATAGCTGAAGCTCCGCTGGTTGAATATTCAATATCGTTGTTGCTATTTCCACCACCAACCGGACCTACATATACATTTCCATTAACGATAGTAAGTTTACCGTTAAGTATAAGATCGCCGTTGTTATTAATAGCATTACCGATTAGTATATTCCTGTTTCCGGAATTACTCGGCAGATTTATATAGAGACCTGCTGTTGCAGGTATAATAAATGGGGAAGTTGTCGAAATCGTAAAGTCTGAAGATGGGTCGGTACGCATGTATCTCAGCGTACCATTCTGAAGGGTCAGCCAGTTGTTAGCAGGTGTTGTAAGAGTTCCAGCAATATCAATGGTCAGGGTTGTATTCTGGGAAGTTCCTTTGTTGACAGTAACAGTACTAAAAACTGTTAACGGGTTTCCGGTGGTGTTTGTTATACTGGCCGAATTAGGTCCAAAGAAAGTCACAGGGATATTTGTAAAATCAACTTTTGAAGTTGTCCAGAGTCCATGATTAAGGCCGTCTGTATTGTTAATCAGACTTCCTCCAATATCCATCCTCTGGTTTGTAGCCCCACTCCAAACATAGAGAGCTGAAAGGGTTGCCACCTTTACATCACCTTCAACAACAATATTCTGTGCAATACCTCCATTCTGATACCAGATAAGCGCTCCTCCCTGTATATCCATATTGCCTTTTATGGTGATCGTTTTTGCCACAGCAGGAATTCCTCCGGGATAGAAAGTTCCCCATGTAGGACAGAACCATGAATCCGCATTCTGTCCCCTTGTTACAAGGTCACCATAAATTGTTATGCTAAGGTTGCCGAATATAACATTTGAACCTCCGAGAGGTGAAAGTATAAGATTACCATAGCTTGAAACATTTGACGGAAGGTAATACGTTGTTCCAGGATCAGGATTAGTAGTATAAAGCTCCGTTGTGCCTCTATTAATATTAAAATCAGAAAAGTCACCCGATGGGAACTGGTATGTTGAGGGGCTGTTATAATTTGTTGTTAACCGGAAGTTACCGTTACCGTTTGGATGGGACACCACCCTGCTGAAAACAGATGAAGGGTTGAAACCCACATCCAGTGCCGAGCCTTTTTCAATCATAAGGGTTGCACAGCTTACACTTCCGGTATTTGGAACAGTGGGATTGGTAGCAAGGTAAACACTGTCCCTGTCTCCGATTATTACAATATCATTTGCTCCGGGGGCAAAAGGAGGAGGATCATCTACCGTATGACCTGTCAGCGACCATGTGTTTACATTTGTCCACAACCCCGACTGGCGGCTGTAATAAATTCTCGGAGCACCAAACGGATCTGTGGGGTTATCATCGCCTGCTGTATAATCTCCATCAATGAAATCCACATTTTCAAGAAAAGTGCCCGAACCCGGTTCTCCTATAATATTATTCGTCTCATCAACATCTGCAGCAGTACCTTTAGCCCATGTGTTTGTTGCATTGTTAAACCTTGCAGCAACATATTCGTTCTCCGTAACTGTCCCACCGGTTACAACATTTGCTTCAGCATAGGTGTAACCATGGGTTACCCTTGCAGAACCAAGATCAAAACCACTTGAAATAACTCTCCAGTAATATGTCAGACTGCGGCCTGATGTAGTTACATTCGGATGAGAATAATTTACCGGAATTACTGTAATTGATCCATAGGCTGCTGGATCCGAACTGAAAGTGTATGTTGCAGGTGTATAGTTTGCCACTCCCACATGAAAAGTGAAAGGACCTGTAGATGAAAATACTTTTGTCACTCCGCCATCTCCATTGTTTCCAGCTGTACGGATATATCTGAGCGGGCTTCCGTTCACAATGGAAGCCTGTGCATTTAGCCTGAGGTTATAAGTTCCTATATTAAACAGCTTGTCGTTTGAAAAAGTAAGTGTACCGTTAACAGTCATATTAGCAAGCAGCGAAACAGGTGCTGCAGCAGCATTGGTATTATTTAATTCAACATTATTAAAAACTCCATTACCATCAATTGTCTGCAAAGCAGATCCATTAAGGACTACCTTTCCTGTTCCGGCAATTATTCCGGAGTTAAAGACTGACCCTGCAATGTTTAAAGTATTGCCATTATCATTCAGAGTACCAAGCTGCAGTCTGAAATTATTGGAAACAGTAACTACAGTACCGGATGTTCCTGCAAAGTTAAGAGGAACACCTGTGGGTTTGTCAATAGTCAGGCGATAGAGACTCTGTGGAGCATAGATATAGAAATTCTGAGCAGAAGTACCGTTGAAAATAGTTGTATTGTTTCCCGGGGTATATGTGCTGCCTGCTGCAATTGTAAAATCTCCGCCAATTGTTACATCCAGATTGTTTGCTATCAGTGCACCTGATGTTATGGTTAGATTATTCAGAACAGTTACAGGTGTGGAATTGAGTTGTACAGTTGCAGTACCACTTGTTCTGTTAATGGTTAGATTAGCAAACGGAGCATTGCTGTTTATAAAAAGATCCCTGTCGTCGGCAGGAACCGTACCTGAAAGAGGAAGCAGTTCAACTGTTCCGCCTGTGACGTTTATGTCTGAAGCTGAGCAAAGAACCCGGAAAGCATACGTTGGAGAAGTGGTACCGCATACATCATAAATTTTGATTGTACCGCCGGTCATTGAAAACCCGTTAGCTCCACCACTACCTGTTATATCAAAAGAACCTGCAGCCGGATCAATTCCGTTTGAAGCACGCGTATTGTTCAAAGGTGCACTGACAAGTCCTGCAGGTGTAAATACTGTTGTTGTCCTCTGTAACCTGCCTCTTACCTCCAGGGTTCCACCAGTCTGGAAATAGGATATCAGGCTATTTACCAGAGGTGAAGAGTGAAACTGTTTTGTATCTACTGTGCCTCCGTTAAGAATAAACTGGCCCGGTGCATAATTCCAGTATGTGATACCTCCCGATTCGCGGGTTGAAAGATAACCGTTATTAATCTGAAGTTTTCCATATACTGCAATCCCGCTATTGGCACTTCCTGCATCTATACCCATTGATGCATTATCAGGAGCCGCCACTCCGTAAGCACCGTTGACTTCACGGTAATCATCTGCAGTTGAGAGAACAATCACTCCTGTTCCATCAAGGATGATAGCAGCGTTTTGCGGAATGCAGAAATCACTTGCAGGCGGACCTGTAATTGAACCTTCGGTCAGACTTGGAATAACAATAAGTCCCTGTAATATCAGGGTTCCGTTTCTCACCCATAAAGCTTTCTTTAGATACGGATTTGCATTCGTGGCAGGAGCCGTTACTTCACCTGCAGAAATATTTGCACCAAAAAGTCTGAAATTGCTATAAGACGAAGAGTAAACTGTCAGTTTACTTGTCTGCCCTATTCCCTTATCCACAATCAGGTTATAAAAATCAGTCTGACCGTTGCAGGTCAGGGTTTTGTCACTTGAACCGTTAAAATATACTGTTGCAAAACCAGTTGTAGGGCCGTTAACCGTAGGCGGAAAACTGTTATAGACCGGATAAGGGAGATTAGCAAATCTTACGGTACCGTTATTAGTGAAATCTCCGTAAATCTGAACTCTATGTGAATGGAGTTCGTAGTAGTTTACAAAACCGCCTGTGGTTCCGTTAATTCCGAGCGGTGATGTTTGTGTGTTTGTTACACCGGTGCCGACGGTAATTGATGCGCCGCTGTCGACGACCACATTCCCATTAATTACCAGAGAGAGCCGTTGTGACGTAGCATCATTTATCTGGAAAGTTCCCTGTCGGACAATAAGGTTACCATTCAATACAAGATTACCAGTTTGAATAACAGTTCCGGGAGCTCGTATTGAAAGATGGTAATACGTATTCTGTGTTGACGGCATCGAGACAGCTGCAGTATATTCGGTGGTTCCTCCGTCGGTTGTGACAAACGTGTTTGTTGTAACCGGAGAAGGAAAGCTTGCCGATGCAAGTCTTAATGTCCCGGCCCCTCGGAGGGCAGCCAATCCATTTGTAAAACTGTAAACAGACTGGTCAAGAAAGCCGCCACTGTTAATTGTAATATCAAGATTCTGAGTAGTTACATTCGATGCTAGGGTTACTGTTCTGCTTGAGAGAATAACAACTTTTGCCCCATAACCAGGTACCATGCCACATGGACCTGTTGTTCCGCTCGGGTCAAATGTCCAGGTTGACGATTGATCCCAGTTTCCGCTCTGATATGAATAGAATGTACCCGGAGCACCTATGGTCCATAAACCGGTGATGGTGGGACTGCCGGTTGACAATGCTGGATTAACGCCCTTGGCCGATGCACCTGTTGCAAGTGCCCAGACACCCGAAGTATTTGTATATAACTGAAATTCAGAAGGGTCGCCTACCGCTTCGGCAACGTCATAAGTAAACGACAGGCGTGATGAGGCATTTGTTGTAATATTTACAGCAGTGATATCCCAGTGCTTATTGATATAATTTGGCAATGTACCTGTTGAAGCAGGCACTGCCCTGACAGAAAGGCTTCTCGGAGCAGCGGCAGCATTAGGCAGATTGGTGATGATCAATGGATTATAGAATCCGTTACTTCCGACAGGATAGGTACGGTTAAAACTCTGATTAGTAGCATTTGCCGATTGAATAAAGCTCCCTGCGCCGTTGGTTTCAATCATTTTGGTATTATTGAACGGCCCTCCTGCAACGGCATTTGTGCTTGTAAGAGTAAGGTTGTAATCACCAAGCCTCAGCAGACCGGAATTAAGAGTTATAGTGCCCCCAACTGTTATTGGTCCTGTTAAGGTTTTAATACCACCACCGGATATGCTTAGATTATAATATGTATAGCTCCCAACCTGTTGATCAGTTCCATTATAATTAACTCTGCCGGTGGAACATGTATATCCTCCTCCTGTAAAATTGCCTCCTACATTTATTATGCCTGCTCCAGTAAATGTTATATTGTTTCTGTCACTTCCGCCATACATATGAATGTTTCCGGTAACATTCAAAGTTCCGGTAGTAACTGTAATAACAAGATCATAAGAAGGATCAGATGTAGCCGGCATGTAAATTCCTGCACAATTCAATATTCCATTACCGAGCGTGATAGTCTGGTCGCCTGCGTCGGCAGCAGGATCGCTGAAAATGATTTCTCCTGTAACGTTAAGTGTCCTGCCTGTTAGAACAAGTGTAGTTGCGGCAGTAGTACCATCAACAAAAGTAATGCCTGCAATCGGATTGGGGGGATTTAGATTGAGAGTAACAGTGTGACCGCTGTTAACCCATACTGTACCTGCGCCTGCTGATGCACCAGGATAATCTCCTGGAGCACAGTTAACCCATGCACCTGAAACCCTTACCTGCCATGTGGTGTTGGCACTCCAGTTGCCAGTTGCACGAGTCTGATAGTCTCCATCCTGCGGTGCTGGTAAAGGAGCTAAAAATTCAGAATATAAAGCAGTATTTAAACTTCTAGCTCTGGAAAACTCATCTGGTGAAAATATTGGAATACCAAAAATTAGTATAAAAACCAGCAAAACATTCAAACTGAACCTGTAACTTTTTTCGGAAAATAATAACATTCTGCATTTTCCAAAAAACTGGCTTCTTAACCTGGAAAACAATTCTTGCTGATCCATATAAACAGAGTTCGGTTGTATAAATTAATCCTTAAATCCAAAAAATAAATACACTTCTTCTAAAAATTTTTATCTGTTCCTTAAAATTTTAAAGCCTTCAAAGCTCAACTCAATTATCATTTTAAAGCGAATATATACAATTTTCTAACACTTATACTAAAGACAACTTAAAGTATTTTAAACATCTTCCGAAAAATTATTAAACCTGACTTCCTGATATTAGTTTTTTTCAGAATATTTGACCACAAATATGCAGGTTTAGTTGCAATGCAACCAGAGCCCGGTCATTACTTTTTGACAAATAACCGAAAAAAATTAACGAATAAAAGAATTGTTGTGACAGAATAAATCTGTTAATTTATATGCACATCCCATGCTTCCCGAAATTGAAGTGTGAATGAGTATAAAAAAACCTTGTAACCGAAACTTATGAACCCTGAGTTAATGATATTTAATCTTTTTCCGGTCACTATTGATAAACTAACATTATTAATTTTTTCTCTGATTTACTTTACGACAGGAAAAATAAATGATTTAATTTTACCATAAAGGAATACAAGAGACACCCAAAGTATAAACAGGCAACAAATAATATTTAAGGTTATAAATAAAAACAAAGCATTAAAATTAGAGGAGTCATATATAAAACATTACTGTAAATAATTAATTAACAAATATTTAATCCAAAAGAATGAAAACTAAAAAATCACTGGTTCTTACAATAATCCTGGTATTATTATTTCTTCCCGACGACAAATTATTTAGCCAGCAAAATTCCGGGGAAGGATTTCTCGGTAAGGCCGATATGTACAGGGCCAAACAGGATGCCCTTGATTATCTTTCGCAAAAATCAGTTATTGAAAAATACGGTGTTATATCCGATTCGATATGGTTATTTGCAGAGCTTGGCATGCAGGAGTTCCGCTCTTCAGCCATCCTTATTCGTACTCTCGAAAAAGAGGGTTTCAAAGTTGACAAAGGTATGGCCGGCATACCAACCTGTTTTGTAGCAACATGGGGAAAAGGGAAACCTGTTATTGGCATACTGGGTGAGTTTGACGCTCTGCCTATGCTTTCCCAGAAACCGTTGTCTGCAAAACAGGATCCGTTAATTAAAGGAGGACCCGGGCACGGCTGCGGTCACAATATGATGGGAACTGCCGGTGTAGCGGCAGCTGTTGCCGTAAAGAGGAGTATGGAAAAAAATAAGATTCCCGGTACAATAATGTTTTTCGGATCCCCCGCTGAAGAAACTTTAATAAGCCGGCCATACATGGTCAGAGAAGGGCTTTTCAAGGATGTTGATGCAGTTATAGACAACCATGCTTCTTCAGAATTCAGAACTGAATATGGAGTAAGCGGTAATGCTGCAATATCCGTAATCTTTACATTCAGGGGAGTTACTGCCCATTCAGCCGGTTCACCGTGGGCAGCAAAAAGTGCACTTGATGCGGTAGAAATAATGAATATTGCAACTAACTACCTGCGCGAACATCTTTTTTATACTTACCGGTTGCATTATGTTATTACAGAAGGCGGTGAAGCCCCCAATGTGGTACCCGACAAATCCTCGGTATGGTATTATGTAAGGAATACTGATGAAAGGATAGAGGAAATGTACAACCGCGTGGTTAACTGCGCCAGAGGAGCTGCACTGGCTACAGGCACAACCCTCGACACAATACAGATACTAACAGGGGTGCACCAGAAACACTCAAACAAAATACTGGCTGAAACTATCCAGCGGAATATAGAACTTGTGGGTTTACCTGAGTGGACTGAGGAGGAAAATAATTTTGCCAGGGCCTTGCAGAAAGAACTTGGAGTCAAAGAAACAGGCTATCCTGACACTCTTAATCCTATAAGAAAACCTTCCGCTGTGCAGGTAGGAGGTGGTTCAACAGATGTCGGAGAAGTTTCTCTTGTAGCGCCTACGGCTACTCTTAATTTCCCCGGAATAGTGCCCGGCGCAATAGGGCACCACTGGTCAACCGTAACATCGGGCTATGGCACTGCCGCATGGAAAGGCCTTAATGCGGGTGCAAAAGTTATTGCAGCAACAGCACTTGACCTGTTCACCAAACCCGAACTACTTACAGAAATTAAAAAGGAATTCGAGACTTACTCAAAAAATCATCCCTATAAATCATTCCTGCCCGAGAATGCCCGACCGCCTCTTGAATTGAACAGGGAAATAATGGAAAAATACAGCGATGACCTGAACAGGATATTAAAACATTAAATCTCGTGGGCGATGTAGGAGTCGAACCTACGACCCCCTGCTTGTAAGGCAGGTGCTCTGAACCAGCTGAGCTAATCGCCCAATTATTACATTATTTCAAAAAACAAGGCAGAAGCGGCGCCTGTCCCGATCTCTCGGGAAACCAGCTGAGCTAATCGCCCAATTATTACATTATTTCAAAAAACAAGGCAGAAACGGCGCCTGTCCCGATCTCTCGGGAAACCAGCTGAGCTAATCGCCCAATTATTACATTATTTCAAAAAACAAGGCAGAAGCGGCGCCTGTCCCGATCTCTCGGGAAACCAGTTGAGCTAATCGCCCAATTATTACATTATTTCAAAAAACAAGGCAGAAGCGGCGCCTGTCCCGATCACTCGGGAAACCAGCTGACCCCCTTGTCTGCCGGCCGGTAAAAATAATCCTGAAAAAGAACTTTAAAAGTGGCTGCAAATATAGATTACATTTTTATTTATGCAAAAAATAAGACCAATATTTTTAACATAAAGTTTAAAAAATGCTTTTAATCTTTTTGCCGTTTCTCCTTAATCAGCACAGAAGCTATAACTGACGAAGCCAATATTATAACAATCACTATCAAAGACACATAAACAGGTATTTCAAATTTTTTTATTGCCTCAGAAAAAATCATCTTTAATCCTACAAAAGTCAATACCAGAGACAATCCGGTTTTAAGGTACCTGAAATAACCCATTATTCCTGAAACCGCAAAATAGAGAGACCTCAATCCGAGAATGGCAAATATGTTTGAAGTGAGTACTATGAACGGATCATCAGTAATAGCAAGGACTGCCGGAATACTGTCAACAGCAAAAATCAAATCCGACGATTCAATTATCAGTAATACCAGAAACAGAGGCGTTGCATATAATTTGTTCCCTTCCCTGACAAAAAATTTCTCTTTTCTTTCTGATTCTGAAATTCTTATAATTTTTCTTGCAAATTTGAGTACCGGATTTTTTTCAGGCTCTACCTTAAATGTTTTACCTTTAATTATATCCGTCAGCATTTTAACACCTGAATAAACCAGGAGGGCTCCAAAAATGTAAACAATCCAGTGAAATTTATGTATAAGCGTTACACCTGCAAAAATGAAAATAGTTCTCATTATAATAGCTCCGATGATGCCCCAGAACAGTACTTTGTGCTGGTATCTCTCATCAACGGAGAAATATGAAAATATCAGAATAAATACAAAAATATTGTCAACACTCAGTGAGTATTCAATAACATACCCTGTAAGATATTCAAGAACTTTTACCCTCGCCAGTGCAGTGCTTTCCCTCGCATAGTCAAAATATACCACAAGCATGAAAAGCATGGCCAGCGCAATCCATATCCCGCTCCACCTGATTGCTTCCCTGACACGCACTTTATGAAGCTTTCTGTGGAATACGCCAAGGTCAAGCGAAAGCATTAAGGCTATTATAACAATAAAACCAATCCAGAAGAATAAGTTTTCTCTCATTAACGGTTCAGAAATGTGAGTGCAAACATAGAAAAATTATTCAATCTGATTTAAGATAATAGTCTTTATGTTTTCAGAAACGGCCTGTTAACAGAACAAGTAATATGATCAGGAATCATTTTACCGGCATTATGGCTCTCAGGGGCTTGTAATACTTTTTATCAATATCCGGAATGCCGTTTCCATTTATATCTTCCATTTGCTGAAGGTATTCAATCAATGCCAGCCACTCCTTACCCTCCTGCAGTCCGGGCTGCTTCTCATCAACATCCACAATTGCGGTACTCATGTCAGTAACTTTTTCTCCCTTGCTGTTTTTCGGAATAACATTTATCAGCCCGAAACTCTTCTTTTTTATTATTCCGATAAATTCAAGCATATATGAATTTGCTGTGATTGAATAAAGAGATTTGTTTTTCTTTGAGAAATCAACATTAATAACCCTTCCGTCAGGCTTAATAATATCAATTTTACTGACCTTTTTAAGCAGCCCTTTGTCAGGATTATATTCAGCCTTTATTCCGGAAAAGAAGCAGTAATAATCAGAGTTTGATTTCCCTGCGACGAGAAGAATTTCAAGTATGTTTTTAAGTTCTCTGCCGGTTACGTATAACCGCGAGAACGGATAGCCAGGGACATCATCTTTCCCTGAGCCGAGTGGCATTATCCTGAAAACATCGGCAGGGGTCTGGTTACCGGGAACAATCCTGTCGCGGATTATTCCTGCCGAAACCATTGCCACATCGGCACCAGCTGCAGAATGTCGGTTAATATAATAATGTATTGCATCGGCAACAAGAGGCCCGAGATTACTTTCATCAAGATTACCCTGCGGATTGATGTCAATGAGCGTACCGGTTTCCGCAACAGGCCTGTCATAAATCATCCCGAAAGGCTTAAGTATGTTATCCGTAATTATTTTTTTCTGTTCTTCAATGATTTTCTCCGTTTCCGTATCACCGTAAATATGGTCGTCAACATTGATCAGTTCATAGCTTTCAAAATTTATCCCCTTTTCTGTACGGCTGAAAACCACCCTGCCAATATTTTCACCATATTCACCTGTCTGGACAATAACCGTACCATTGACAATAATTGGTTTTTCGAGAAGGGAATGTGTATGTCCGCTTATAATCAGGTCTATACCTTTTACTTTTTTTGCGAGTTTAACATCTTCTCCCTCCCATTCCCCATTCTCTCCTTTTGTTAAACCTGAATGGGAAAGGCATATAATCATATCACAATCCTGCTGTTTCAGTTCATTAACTGCCCTTTTTGCAAAACGGACCTGTTTTTCAAATGTCAGCGGACTGGCATAAGGTGCAACTTCAATGGCATTAATACCCAGAAGTGAAAAAAAGCCTGCCTTAATTCCATTCCGTGTTATGATGCACGTTCTTTTTATGACCTCTTTCCTGAAGAGTTCTTCAAGAGCGTCATCCCTTGAATCCTTTTTATTAAAAACAGCATTCCCGAGAAGCAACCGGGGAATCTGGCCGGTTGTAAGCGAAGAGTTGATGATTTCGGCAATTTTTTGTGTACCGAAATCAAACTCATGGTTACCTAAACACACCGCATCATAGCCCATTTTCTTCATCAGCGGAAGCTGAAACCCGTTTTTTGCTTCCACCGTATGAAATAAAGTACCCATAAGAAAATCGCCTGCATCAACCACAAAAACAGTGTGCCCCGGGTTTCCCCTCTCATTTTTAATGATTGAAGCTATTCTTGAAAAACCTCCTTTAGTATTATCATCATTAACACTTAACGGTGTATACTGTGATTCGGGTGCAAATCCTTCGATCCTCGAATGCAGATCGTTTGTATGCAGAATTACGATTGTTTCCGGAGTCTGGGAAACCAGAAGCGCGGAAAAAAACCATGAAATAAGAAGAAGTTTATATCTGAGCATATTACCTTAGATTTTAATAAGTAAACATAATCAATATATTTGGAATAAGTGTGTCGTATCTAAAGTTAGTTATACACTACAGATCCGCAACGATGAAAGTGCTTCCGCCTATGAATATAAGGTCATCACCGGAAGCCGAGGCCTTAGCTTTTTCAAAAGCTTCCGGTACAGAGGCATAAGCGTTGCCTTTCAAACCGTAATTCAGTGCCTTTTCCCTGAAAAGATTTTCGTCGAGTGCTCTCTCCACTGTTGCCCTCGTAAAATAATATTTTGCATCCTTCGGGAATAACGGAAGAATACTATCAAGATCTTTATCTTTCACAAAACCCAGCACGAAATGCTTCTGTCGTGCTGGTATTTCCATCAGTTGTCTGATTACCTGTTCCAATCCCTCCCTGTTATGTCCGGTGTCGCAGATTATCAACGGTCTGCGGCCCAGAATCTGCCACCTGCCGCTGAAGCCGGTATTTTTTACGACATTTTTAATGCCGGTTAAAACAATTTCTTCATTTATCTTAAAATAAGAATTCAGTCTCATCGAAGCAGTCATTACCACCGGAATGTTTTTTGCCTGGTAATCACCCGCAAGAGGAGATTGAACAATAAACTCTCTTCCGGTTTTAACGTGTTTCAGCACAAACTCCCTGATTTCGGAATCCGGGTTAAATTTTTCGGGAACACATTGATATTCCCTGTCAGCAAAAATTATTTCAGATTCTGTTTCCTTTGCCCTTGATATAAATACTTTTTCTGTTTCCGGCTGTGTTTCTCCGATTACTACCGGAATGCGTTTTTTAACTATTCCCGCCTTTTCGTAAGCAATTTTCTCCAGGGTGTCACCAAGAAATTCCATGTGATCGTGTCCGATATTCGTGATAACCGAAAGAACCGGTGTAATGATATTGGTCGAATCGAGCCTGCCTCCCATTCCCGTTTCCACTACAGCCACATCAACATCTTCCTGTGCAAAATAAACAAATGCCATGGCAACTGTTATCTCGAAGAACGAAGGTTTCAGTTTATCAATAAATTCCCTGTTTTTATCAATAAATCTAACCACTTCTCTTTCAGACATCATTTCACCGTTTACCCTTATTCTTTCCCTGAAGTCTTTAAGGTGAGGTGAAGTATAGAGTCCTGTCCTGTATCCGGCTGTCTGCAGCACCGATGCCAGCATATGCGATACTGAGCCTTTACCGTTTGTACCTGCTATATGTACCGATTTAAATTTTCTGTGAGGGTGTCCGAAATACTCGTCAAGCAGAATAGTGTTTTTAAGGTCGGCTTTATATGCCGGTTTTCCGATCCGGTGGTATGCCGGAAGCTGGCTGTAAAGATATTCAACTGTTTCCCTGTATGTCATATACTTTACTTCCCGCCTGTGAGCCAGTTATTATGTCTGATTTTCTCCGGTTCGTACCTTTGAGGAAGGGAGGCCGGTTTTTCGGTCGGAACACCTATTGAGACTACAGCAACAGGTCTTATATCCTGGGGAAGCTGCAAAATTTCACTGATGGCTTTTACCCTCTCTTCCCGTGGTTCCACCCCAAGCCACACTGCACCGTAACCGAGTGCATGGGCTGCAAGAAGCACATTCTGCGTGGCAGCTGAACAGTCAAGAAGATAATAGCCCGGTGCATTTTGCTTTTTCAGGTCGCCGCACACAACTATTGCATGACTGGCATCCCTGAGCATCGCAGCATAAGGATGTGCCTTCATTATTTTATTCATTACCTCCCTGTCGTCAATGATGATAAAATGCCATGGTCTTTTATTATTTGCCGAAGGAGCATACATGCCTGCCTTGATAATCAGGTCTATATCACCGTCAGGAATCCTTTCTCCGGTGTACTTGCGGATACTTCTTCTTGTAAGAATACCTTCGTATAGTTCCATAGTTTAAAATTTTATAAACCGGTGCCAATTTAGTTTTTTTTATTCAATGCCTGACTAACGATTATTTTCATAACTTTGTATGCTTGTTACACCAACACTGAATTAACATAATATCCTTATAATAAAACCCTTATTAATGAAGAAAAAACACAATAAGAAGATTTTCGTCATTGACACAAACGTACTGCTGCACGATTACAAATGCATATACAATTTTGAGGAGAATGACGTCATAATACCGATTGTCGTTCTGGAAGAGCTGGATAAATTCAAAAAAGGAAACGACATAATAAATTTCCATGCCCGCGAATTTACAAGAGAACTCGACAAACTATCGGGCAATATGCTCCTCACATCAAACATTCCGCTGGGAGAAGACCGCGGTAATCTGCACATTGAGACCAAAGAATATTCCGAACGGGTAAGTCAGGCATTTCCCGACCGGACGCCCGACCACAGGATACTTGCCATAACCGACTATGTTTGCAACACCAACAAAGAAAAAACTGTTATACTTATCACAAAGGACATTAATCTGCGAATGAAGGCAAAGTCGCTGGGCATTATGGCACAGGACTACCAGAGCGATAAGGTTACAAACATCGACGATCTTTATAAAGGAATCAAGATAATAGAAAACTTCGACCAGAACTTCATAAACAAACTGTACGAACAGCCTGAAGGAGTCAGTGCTTCGGAATTTCCGATAGATGATGAACTAACGGGGCACAAATTTTACATTCTCCGCAATAACGGGGCAAGTGCACTTGCACATTATAACCCCATTAACCGGATGATAACAAGGGTTATAAAGCAGACCACCTACGGTATTGACCCTAGAAATGCAGAACAGACATTTGCACTTGAAGCCCTCTTAAACCCTGATATACAATTAGTTTCATTAACAGGAAAAGCAGGAACGGGAAAAACTCTGCTTGCTCTGGCAGCTGCTCTCCATCAGCATAAGAAATACAAACAGATTTTCCTTGCACGGCCAATCATCCCCCTTGCAAATCGGGATATGGGATATCTGCCCGGAGATATCAAGGAAAAAATGGAGCCATACATGCAACCCCTTTTCGATAACCTGACGGTTATAAAACATAAATTCAGCCAGCAGAGTCCGGAATTCAACCGCATTAATGAGATGATAAAAGAAGAAAAACTTCTTATTACCCCTCTGGCATATATCAGAGGAAGAAGTCTTTCAAGCGTCTTTTTCATTGTGGATGAAGCACAAAACCTGACGCCCCACGAAATTAAAACAATTATCACGCGCGCAGGCGAAGGTACTAAAATGGTCTTTACCGGCGATATTGAACAGATTGACTCGCCATACCTCGATACGGCATCCAACGGTTTGAGCTATCTGTCAGATAAAATGAAAGGACAGGATATATTTGCACATGTCAACCTTGTTAAGGGTGAAAGGAGCTACCTTGCAGAACTGGCTAGCAAACTGCTTTAACATATTACTCTTAATCCTGAGAATTTACCAACATATTAAACACATATAAAATGAAAAATTTATTGCTGAACCTGACACTTTTATTACTTCTGGCATCTGCCACCCCACTGTTTGCACAGAACGGTAAAAAGATTATGCTTTTTAACGGTAAGAATCTCAAAAACTGGGAGTTTCATCTTAGAGACAACACAGCAGATCCCTCAACCGTTTTTACAGTAAAGGAGGGCGTCATACATATTGCAGGCCAGCCTTTCGGATATATGCGAACTAAAAAGATGTATTCCGATTACATATTGCATGTTGAATGGCGATGGCCGGGTGAACCCACCAACAGCGGCATATTCGTACATGCTCAGCTGCCGGATACTATCTGGCCGAAATGTATTGAATGCCAGCTGAGGTCAGGAAGCGCCGGTGATATGGTTTGCATGAGCGGTGCCGATATGAACGAAAGAACCGATAAATCAAAAAGAGTTGTCAGTAAACTTGCTGAAACATCAGAAAAACCTGCCGGAGAATGGAATACAGCAGAAATTACATGTTCGGGAGATAATATTAATATTGTAATTAATGGCGTCCGGCAGAATAAAGGGACAGGACTGAATATCACAAAAGGTCATATATGCCTGCAGAGCGAGGGCGGGCCGATAGAATTCAGAAATGTCTGGATCCAGCCACTTCGTGGGACTATAAAAAAATAATTTCCCGGAGTAAGTCCCTGAATTTATCATCAGCAAAAGGATGTCACAGGAAAAAAGGAAAGTAGCTTTCTATACACTCGGATGCAAACTGAACTTCGCTGAAACATCTTATATATCGTCATTGCTTCCTGATGACAGGTATATTAAAGTCAGCCCTGAGCAGAAAGCTGATATTTATGTGATTAACACCTGTACTGTTACATCCGAAGCCGACAGGAAGTGCCGGCAGGCAATCAGAAAATTCATAAAAAGGTCACCTTCGGCAATAATTGCCGTCATCGGCTGTTATTCACAACTCAGGGCAGAAGAGATTGCCGCGATACCCGGTGTTGACATTGTTCTGGGAACAAAGGACAAGTTCAACCTGGCCGCTCTGCTGGATGAGACAAAAAACAAAAAATTACCGGTAATAATTAAAACCTCAGATATCGAGGAAGAAGAATTATTCATACCCTCATGGTCAGCTAATGACAGAACCAGAACATTTATAAAGGTGCAGGACGGGTGTGATTACAGATGCGCATACTGCACCGTTCCTCTTGCCAGAGGTAAAAGCAGAAATGCTCCTGTCAAAACTATCATCGAGGAAATAAAAAATATTCCGGCAGAAGAAATACCCGAGATCGTAATCACCGGCGTAAATATCGGTGATTTCGGCAAATCAACGGGTGAATCATTTGTTGAACTGCTGAGGCAAATAGAAAAAACAGATGAAATAAAAAGGATAAGATTATCTTCCGTTGAGCCGGATTTGCTGAGCGATGAAATCATTGAAGTGGTTGCCAGGAGCAGTAAAATAATGCCTCATTTCCATATTCCGCTTCAAAGCGGAAGTGATAGAATTCTCGGGCTGATGCGCAGACGTTATAATTCCGGATTATTTGCACGTCTGGTTGAAAAAATCAGAAAAGCTATGCCGCTCGCAGGGATAGGTGTTGATATAATTACCGGCTTCCCCGGTGAAACCGAAGAAGATTTTAACGAAACATTTAGTTTAATTGAAAGCCTTCCTGTGTCCTATCTGCATGTATTTCCGTATTCCGAACGGCCGGGAACACCTGCAGCAGAATTTAAAGACAAAGTGAAACCGGAAATTAAAAACGCAAGAAGAAAAAAGCTTTCAGAACTTTCAAAGAAAAAGAACACAGAATTTAAGTTACTGAACATAAATACAATACATGATGTATTGTTTGAGAATACAATAAAAAACAAAATAATCTCAGGGTTTACCGGTAACTATTTAAGGATTGAAACTCCTTTCGAAAAAGGACTTCAGGGTAAAATAAAGAAAGTATTAATCACCGGAGTAAATCACTCCGGTAATATGTCAGTTAAACTAATTGATTGATTTATGAACCTTGAATCGCTGGTATCAGATGCAGTCAAAGTTGCTGAAAAAGCAGCCTCTTTCATTATGGCAGAGCTGGAAAATCTTGATTCTTCCGACATTGAAACAAAAGGACTCAACGACTTTGTAACGTTTGTTGACAGGGAGTCTGAACGGATTATTGCCGAAGGTCTCCGGCAGCTGCTCCCTTCTGCAGGTATTATGGCAGAGGAAGTCACAACCTTTACCGGAGACGGAGAATACCGCTGGATTGTTGATCCACTCGACGGAACCACAAATTTCATTCACGGAGTTCATCCGTTTTCAATCAGCATAGCCCTTGAGAAAGAAGGCGAACCGTTAGCAGGCGTAGTTTACGAAGCTGCCGGAAGGGAAGTATTTACTGCATGGAAAAACGGAGGCGCATGGTTAAACGGCAAAAGAATCAGAGTTTCGCAGGCCGGTAAAATCTCTGATTGTCTCGTCGCCACCGGGTTTCCATACAAAGATTTCTCGAAGCTGCAGGAATATCTTGATATGCTTGGTTTCCTCATGAAATCCACCCAGGGTATCCGCAGAATGGGCTCTGCTTCACTCGACCTTTCTTACGTTGCATGCGGCAGGTTCGACATCTTTTACGAGTACTCACTTAAACCATGGGACGTAGCCGCCGGTACCCTCATCGTAAGAGAAGCAGGAGGAACAGTCACAGACTTCAGCGGAAGAACAGAAAATATTACCGGAGATGAAATAATTGCATCTAACGGGAAAATTCATCCCGAAATACTGGAAATAATAAATAAATTTATGCACAAATGAAGCTAAAAAGTATTTATGAATTCATTAGCCTTCGGTCTTTTCTGGATTTTTAACTGGTTTATCACTCTTCTCCCGCTGAGGATACTATATATATTTTCAGACTTTCTTTTCCTGCTTCTGTATTATTTTCCAGGATACCGAAGAAAAATTGTTCAGAACAACCTCAGGAATGCTTTTCCTGAAAAAAGCGAAACAGAACTAAGAAAAATAGAAATAAAATTTTACAGGCACCTCGCAGATCTTTTTGTAGAAATTCTTAAGCTGACTCATCTGAGCGATAAAGAACACCTCAGAAGATGCAGAATAGAAAATCCTGAACTCCTCGAAAAGCTTTATTCCGAAGGCAGAGACGTTGTTGCAATTGTAGGGCACTATGGCAACTGGGAATATCTCCCTGTAATCTCACTGGTTACCCGTTACACCTGTCTTACTGTATATAAACCCTTGAAAAATAAACACTTCGACAGGTTTATGAACGGCCTCCGCACAAAGCAGAAAATGCTCCTTACCCCTATGTCGCAGGTGATGCGCGATGTTATAAAATTCAGAAACCAGGGCACACGCATACTTGTTTCACTTCTTGCCGACCAGACACCAGCAAAGGATGATATACATTACTGGACTACCTTTCTGAATCAGGACACTCCGGTTTATCTGGGAGCCGAAAAAATAGCGTCAAAATACGACATGGCGGTGGTTTTTTTCAACCATCAGAAAATCAGAAGAGGCTTTTACAGTGTAAAATTTGAGCTCCTTTTCGAACATACAAAAGGCCTGCAGGAGCATCTTATTACGGAAACCCATGTAAAAAGGCTGGAAGAAGTCATCAGAGAAAAACCTGAATACTGGCTCTGGAGCCATCGCCGCTGGAAACATAAAAGGTGAGATTCCCATGGATAAGACAGCAATAGTCATACTAAACTGGAACGGTCTGGTTTACCTTAAAAAATTTCTCGGACAGGTCGTAAAATACTCAGCTCTGCCCGATACTTCAGTCTGGCTCGTTGATAACGGATCAGACGACGGCTCTGCGGAATGGGTGGAAAGAAACCTGCCTGAAGTTAAAGTATTGAAATTCAACGAAAATTACGGCTTTGCCGGCGGTTATAACCTTGCACTTCAGCAAATAAAAGCAAAATATTATGTACTTATCAATTCCGATATTGAAGTTACCCCCGACTGGTTAATTCCTTTAATTTCATTCATGGATTCACATCCTGAAGCGGCTGCCGTTCAACCAAAGATACTTTCGCTGCACCGTAAAACACACTTCGAATACGCAGGTGCATCCGGAGGATTCATTGACAGGTTCGGTTTCACTTTCTGCCGGGGCAGGATCTTTTACTATACCGAAGAAGACCAGGGTCAGTACAATGATGTTGCAGAAGTTTTCTGGACAAGCGGTGCATGTATGATGATAAGGGCTGAGGCATGGAGGGAAAGCGGAGGCCTCGATCCCGATTTCTTCGCCCATATGGAAGAAATAGACATGTGTTGGCGACTTCAGAATATGGAATGGAAATTGTTTGCTGTACCGCAATCGGTAGTCTATCATGAAGGAGGCGGAACACTGCCCTACAATTCCCCTATGAAAACTTATCTGAATTTCCGTAATAATTTATTCCTTCTGTATAAAAATCTGCCTTCAGGAAAACTCAGACAGGTTCTCTTAACACGAAAGCTTCTTGACTTACTCGCCTTTATCTTTTTCATCTTCCAGGGGAAACCCGGTCATGCAATATCAATTATTAAAGCACATATACATTATTATAAAGCTGTGCCGTCCCTGAGAAAGAAACGGGAAACATACCCCGGGAACCGCGAAAACTATTACAAAATAAATTCTGTTTTGAACAGAAGTCTGGTTTTTGAGTTTTATATTAAGAGACACAGAACATACGACTCTCTCAGAAAATATTTTACTAAATAATGAAACGCAGAAGCATGGCACTATTTTTCATTATTGTATTTTCAGTTTACTTTTTAGTAAACCTGTATCTCTTTTTGAAAGGTTACAGGGCTGTTTCAGGTTTCAATGGTAATTTAGCAATCTACGTAGTATGTTTTCTGGTGTTTTCTCTCTCATTTATTGCCGGGAAAATAATTGAGCGGAATCATTATTCGGTTTTTTCCGATATATTAAATATTATCGGCAGTTTCTGGCTGGCTTTTATGTTATATGGTTTTCTTTTGTTTTTACTTTCAGATATCGCACATCTCATTTTAAGAATTTCAGGTATTCTACCGGCGGAAAGAGTTCAGGAATACAAAAAATGGGCATTCATCTCAACCCTTCTGATTTCTTCGATTCTTATTATAACCGGATTTATTAATGCCCTTATTCCCGTTGTAAGGCACTATGAAATAAACATAAATAAATCAGCATGCGGAATAAAAAACTACAGAGTCGCAGCAGTTTCCGATATACATCTCGGAAGCATTATCAGGAAGCGAAGTTTAATAAAACTCTCGAAGATGCTTAGCGAGTCAAAGCCCGATGCTATTTTCCTCCTTGGTGATATTGTTGATGGTGAAATAGGTCCGGTAATGAAAAATGATCTTCTGAAATATTTCAACTGTCCCAAATGCCGGGACGGGCTTCTGGCAATTACCGGCAACCACGAATTTATCGGAGGGGCATCGGTGACCATTCCATATATTGAAAAGAACGGAATCCGCATTTTAAAAGATGAAGTGGCAGTTATTGAAAATTGTATTCAGGTAATCGGTCGGCTCGACCGGGATGGTTTGAGGTACAGGAATGAAACAAGAAAACCCCTTGCAAAACTTATGGAGCAGGTTGACAGTTCAAAGCCTGTAATAGTTCTTGATCATCAACCATTTAATCTGGATGAAGCGGAAAAGGCAGGAGTTGACCTGCAGCTGTCGGGGCATACGCATAACGGGCAAATGTGGCCGTTAAACCATATTACAGAAAAGGTTTACGAGGTAAGCTCAGGATATAAGCGGAAAGGAAATACACATATTATCGTTTCATCGGGATTCGGTATATGGGGCCCGAGGGTAAGGCTTGGCTCAAGGTCTGAAATCGTAGTTGTGGATATTACATTTTCAGGAAATTAAACCCGGTTTAAAGCATATCGTAAATCTTTTCAAGCATCATCCCTCTTGAACCTTTTACAAGTATGTGGGCTCCTTCAACGGGTTTAATTTTAAGATATTCCCTCAGGCGTTCCGAATCATAAAATGTTTTATAACCGAACTCTTTTGCAACACTTTTGAATATTGGTCCGACGAGCATTACGTTGCTAATTCCCATAGAATTCAGCATTTTAAGAATGCTTAAATGTTCATCCTGGCTTCTGCTGCCAAGTTCGAGCATGTCTCCGAGAATAATAAGTTTTTTTTCAGCCTTTACCTCATAAAACGACATTATTGCACTTCTCATGCTGTCGGGGTTGGCATTATATGAATCGCAGAAAATTGTGTTTTTTTCTGTAACCTTTATCTGCGACCTGTTTAACTCAGGCCTGTAAGATTCGATGGCCTCTATGGCATTTTCGATTGAGGCTCCCATGAAAACTGAAGCAGTAAGTGCGGCTCTGATGTTTTCCTCGTTATGACGGCCAAAAAGATTTGTATTGACGATGAATTCTTTTTTTCTGAAGCATACCTTAATAACAAGATTATATTCGGCCGAAACAACTTCAACCGTCATTGGTGTTCCGTCGGGTGCCGAATAAGGGATTGCCCTGTTTACGGTACGGTAAATCTGTTCCGTAATAAGGGGATTTTTATCATTGTAGAAAGCCACTCCGTTAACTTTTTTCAGATATTCATATAATTCGGTTTTTGCTTTTACAATGTTTTCGAAAGTACCAAAACCCTCCATGTGTGCTGATCCGATGTTGGTAATTATACCATAATCGGGCCGGGCTATCATGCAAAGAGTTCTGATTTCTCCCTGATGGCTGGCGCCCATCTCAATTATCATCAGTTCTGTATCGGGTGGAGCAGAAAGAATCGTTAACGGAACACCTATATGATTATTCAGGTTCCCTTTCGAGGCATGAACCTTCCTAGTTTTCGACATTATGGCAGCAATAAGTTCCTTTGTGGTTGTCTTGCCATTTGAGCCGGTTATAGCAAGCACCGGAATACCGAGTTCTTTACGATAATGGGTTGCCAGAGCCTGCAGTTCAAAAAGGCAGTCGTCAACCAGTATTGTACCTTCTGTTTCATAAAGGGGGTCGTCTATTACAGCGCAGCATGCTCCTTTCCCGAGTGCTTCTGCAGCATACTGATTTCCGTTGTAATTCGGACCGTAGAGAGCAAAAAACATTTCTCCCTTATTGACAGTACGCGAATCGGTTGAAACGCCTTTTGATTCCCTGAATATCGAATAGAGCTGTTCCGTTTTCATTTATATCTTAAAGATTAGCATTATTTTTTTAACGTGTAATTAAATCTCCTTTCCTCCCTATAGTTATTGTCCCGATAGCTGCCGGGTAAAAGCAAGAAGTTATGCGATTTCCGATAAACACATTGAATATCAACGTTTTCTATTCCTTTCAATTTTCGTTAAGTCAAAAAAACAGGGGCTATATTTCAGCCCCTTTAAAATAAGTTTATATTTTTCATCTTAATCCTGAAGGGCTGCCGACACGAATCATTGCGCATCTGAATCCCAGATCATCCCTTGAAGCATTTTGATCGAGGAATCTCCTTGCTGACGGACTTAACCAGTATGCTCTGTCCCTCCATGAACCTCCTTTGTATACACGTGCATTATCATTAATAAGGGATGTAAAATCATCAGGACTCTGAGAATACATTCTTGTGGAAGATTCAACCTCATCTTCCTGTGCGGTCCATTCTGCCTGATCAAGGGAAGACTTCTTGTCTCCGTCTCTGTAATTTCTGTAGTCGCCCTTACGGTAATTAAATCTATCGGCTACATCCTGCGGTTTAACGGTATCTATAGGAAGCCGACCCAGTCTGTCTTTCTGCACAACCTGGCCGTTTGCATCTCTTCTGAGGTCGGTAAAGACGTTTCCTCTGAAAGGATTAAATTCGTCAACGTCATAGAACGAAAGAGGTCTGTAAACGTCAAGTACCCATTCATTTACATTTCCTGCCATACAATAGAGCCCGTAATCATTCGGCCAGTATGATTTCACATCAACTGTTATGCTCCCGGCGTCGTTCAGGCTTCCTGCAACACCCATAAGGTCTCCTCTTCCGCGTGTGAAATTGGCCATCATCTGACCCATATGTTTTCTGGAGGAATTTCTCACATTATGGCCATCCCACGGATAAATTCTTCTTTCATAAACTCTTTCCTGGAAGGTGTTTCCTTTCAATCCGTAAGCTGCAAACTCCCATTCTGCTTCGGTGGGAAGTCTGTATCTCGGCAGAAGGATACCGTCTTCAAAAGTGGTCCGTCGCTCTGTCTTGTCGCCGCTGAGGCTTGGCCTCAGTTTACCTACAACTCCTTCGTATTGGCCAGCCAGATAGGCTTCGGTGTTAAAATTGTTTTCGTCTGCCTGGTTGGGATCGGGTTTCAACTCGCCTTCAGCTATCAGAATGCTCTCATTCACCCTGTCGGTACGCCACAGACAGTAATCATTTGCCTGCACCCAGCTGACTCCCACAACAGGATAGTTATTATATGCAGGATGGCGGAAATAATATTGCACGTATGGGTCATTGAATCCCATCGGGCTTCTCCATACAAGAGTATCAGGCAATGCACGTCTGTAAACCTCAGGATAGCTCTTGTAAACTCTTCTCAGCCAATGCAGGTATTCCCTGTAATCTACATTTCTAATCTCAGTTTCATCCATGTAAAAAGATGAAACAGTAACTGTCCTTGGCGGATTGTTCCAGTCAAACATAACGTCCTGCTGCACCTGCCCCATCCTGAAAACACCACCTTCTATAAGAACCAATCCGGGACCCGTTTTCTGCTCAACACCTAAAGCGACTTCAAAACCTCCCATATCAGGGTCATTATATCTCCAACCTGTGGTTGGCGAAACCTCAGACTTCTTGCCCTTGAAAAGACTGCAGGAAGACAGAAGTAGAACTGAAACTAAAACAACCAGAAAAGCTTTGTGTCTGTACATGACTTTTTTATGTTTTATGGCCATAACTTATGAGTTCAAATATACAAAAATAGTAAAATATTTAGTTTCACCAAATATAACTACAAATTAGGAAATTTTATTGTTTTAATCACTTTTCTTTTATCAACATTATTTAAACTAACCGTCAGCCCCGCCATATGATACATTGTAAAAGGCAGCATTCCGTTAGCCGAAGTTAAGTTAAAACAATAATTATAAAAAAACAAGCCTCTGAAAATTTTAAAAGTAAAACCTGATTGCAGATTTATATCTCCGTTTGAAATAAACGATAGCAGTGAACTTACTGCTGCTTTTTCTGTTCCCAGCATTGCACCTGCCTCTGCAGTAATATCCTTTCCGTACAGGTCAAATAGCAATACCGGCTGAAGGCCAAGCCCGCTCCTTTGAGAAAGGTTAAAAATTGTCATTGCAAAAATTGTAAGATGCCACGGTAACTGATCTTCAGATGCATTTAAGCCCGCCATGTCTGGTTTTGCCAGATGGTTCACAGAAATTCCCGCAGTATAATTTCCTGACATAATCATAAAACCCGTACCGACATCAAAAACCGTTCTCCCCCTTTCGTTAATGGTTTCACCCGAAGGTAAAACGGGGCCCCTCATGGGATCAATCTGGTCGGGCATGATAATACCCGAGGCATTTATTCCCCTGTGCCTGAAAACAGCACTCAGCCCGGCATTAATATACAGATCCCTCCCTGCCTGCAGATGATAGGAATATGATACCCCCCCGCTTATATAATTAATAATTCCCCCCTGATAATTATCAGACACAAATCCTGATATCCCGCCGTGAAGTAAAGGTATATAAGTATCGTATGAAACTGATAAATAATGAAGATTTAAATTCCTTTCGGGATACCGCATGATGTATATCATTCTTAAAAAGCCGTCTCCTTCAGCCCCCGCAGCGGCAGGATTAACTGTTACCAGCGACTTCAGGGCCGGCGCGTAAAAATCATCCTGTGGCATTACCGTAACTGAAACAAAACAAACCGCAACCGCAATTAATAACCTGTTTTTCACCACATGAAAATAATTGTATATAATTTAAATCCGACATTTTATTTCTCCCGGTTACCGGATATCTTTTCACCCCTTTACCCTCCTGCACCAGTACCTGAAGTTTGATTACCCGGGTAGTTCACAGAAGAATGTAAGTTTCACAAACACGACATCAGCAATATCAACGCAATTATAAACGTTAATATTTTAAAAATTCTAAATATATAAACAAAATAATCTCACTTCTTATCTTTGCCGGGAATTATGAAAATAATCCATGCCATAATCCTTTTCCTTCTTTCCGCATTATGTGCATTTGCTACTCCCCTGTTTCAAACTGCAGGAGATAATTATGTAAATGAATCGGTGCTGGCAAAAGGTAAATGGTTTAAGATTGCCGTAAAGGAAGAAGGTATTTACCGGATACCTTATAATGTTATTCAACAGTTGGGCCTTGATTACCCGGCAAATCCGAGAATTTACGGCAATAACCGGGGGCAGCTCTCCTATTATAATAATGATCCAAAACCCGATGATCTGAAAGAAATTGCAATATTGCTCGTAACCGGACCTGACGGTGTTTTCAATGAGGGGGATTATCTTTTATTTTATGCCCATGGCACACACCGATGGCAGTACGACAGCAGTAAAAACTCTTACATGTTTATACGCCACAACTATTCCGATACAGCATATTATTTCCTAACTTCTTCATCTTCTCCCGGAAAATCAGTTACCACCGCCCCTTTACCTGTAAACCCACCTGATTATTTTTCTAATTCATACGATGCTTTATTTATTCACGAAATTGAATCAGAAAACCTCCTTAAGTCGGGTAGGGAATGGTTTCAGCCTGTTTCAGCATTAAGTGGTATTACTGTCCGTCCCGGTTTTTCGGGGCTTATTACTCAGGAAGGATTGAAATACAGGCTCAGGGTACTTGGAAGATCTTCTGCTCCTGTGCTTTTCAGGTTATACGAAGGTGAAACAATACATGCGGCAGCACTTGTTCCGGAGGTGAATCTCTTTTCCACTACCGGAACCTACGCAAAGGAAGCAACCGTTTCCGGAACACTGATTCCTTCATCACAAAGTCCGTCGTTCGAAATCAGATTTTATGACAACGGCGAAAAATCGGCAAAAGGCTGGCTCGATTACCTTGAACTTCAGGGAAGAGCAAATACCGTTTACGCAGGCAAAATGCTCATCTTTTCTGATTCAAAATCCATAGCTCCCGGTAGAATAACCGAATTTAACATAAAAAGCTCCACAGCATCAATTAATATCTGGGATGTCACAAACCCCTTTGAACCTTCAGTAATTAAATTTGATAAAACGGATGAATATTGCAGGTTCAGAATCCCTACCGATACTCTCAGGAAATTTGTTGTATTCAGGCTTGAAGAAACAATAATTCCAATAATAAAAAAAATACCTGTTCCCAACCAGAATCTTCATGGCTCTCCCGATGCCGACATGGTAATAGTAACCCACCCTCTGTTTTATCAGTATGCAGTTAAACTTGCCGATATTCACAACAGAAACGACGGACTGATTTCACTTGTAGTAACACCTGAAGAAATTTACAACGAATTTTCAGGAGGAATACCTGATATTGCAGCGATACGAAATTTTCTCAGAATGAAATTTCTGAAACAATCAGGCTCATCCCGTCCGCTGAAATACCTGCTGCTTTTCGGTGACGGTTCCTATGACAATAAAAGATTACCTCCCGGAAACCCTAACTTCATACCGACATACCAGTCGCAAAATTCAACGATTGTTACATCCTCATTCGTTTCTGATGATTTTTATTGCCTGCTTGAAGATAATGAAGGAGAAGCTTCAGGAACTGAAGATATCGGTGTCGGAAGACTTCCCGTAACAGATACACTGCAGGCTTCTGCCATAATTTCCAAAATAATCAGATATATGGATCCTTCAAACGGCGGCGACTGGCGCAATAAGGTTGTTTTAACTGCCGATGACGAAGACTCCAATACTCACATGAATGATGCCGAAGGACTCGGTTATTTAATTGAAACCAAATACCCTGAAATAAACATTGAGAAAATCTATCTTGATGCTTTCAAACAAATTACAGGTGTCAACGGCCAGACCTATCCGGATGTGGAAAAATCCATAAACGATAATATTAACTCGGGATGCATTATTTTCAATTATCTGGGCCATGGCAATGAAATCGGCCTTGCCCACGAAAGAGTTGTTAAAACTCAGAGCATCAATTCATGGAAAAACGGCGGGAAACTGCCCTTGTTTATAACTGCCACATGTGAGTTCAGCCGGTTCGATGATGCTGAAGCAAACCCTTTTACGGGAGAAATGACTGCAAAAACCTCAGCAGGAGAAAAGGTCCTGCTCAATCCCGACGGAGGCGGAATAGCCCTTATGTCAACCACAAGGGTTGTTTACTCTGCACCCAACTATACTCTTAACCGTAACATCATGTTCTACGCGTTTGAAAAGGACTCAACCGGCCAGTTACTCAGACTTGGTGATATTATCCGGCTTGCAAAAAACATTTCGGGGAATGGAATGAACAAAAGAAATTTCACACTTCTCGGCGATCCGGCTTTACAGCTCTCTTATCCGTGGCACGGCAGAATTGTAACTGACTCAATTAACGGAATCAGTACCGTATCTTTCAATGATACCCTCAAAGCTGTATCTGTTATCACAATTTCCGGGCATATCGAAGACAACAAAGGAAATAATCTGAATGATTTCAACGGAACCATTTATCCCGTTGTTTTTGATAAAAGCCGGAAAATTAAGACGCTGGCAAACGACGGAGGGCAACCCATGGAATTTTATGTACAGAACAGTATTGTTTTCAGCGGAAAAACTAAAGCCACAAACGGCCGGTTCATGTTCAGCTTCATTATTCCGAGAGATATAGATTATTCTTTTGGAAATGGGAAAATAAGTTATTATGCCAGGGACGAAAAGACAGATATGAACGGCGTTTTCAAAAATTTCATAATCGGAGGATTCTCAGGCATTGCAAGTAATGATACCACAGGGCCGGAAATAAAACTCTTTCTTAATGATACTCTATTCAAAAACGGAGATATTTCCGACAGCAGCCCTGTACTGCTGGCAAAGATTTCGGATATATCGGGTATAAACACGACAGGTGCCGGAATCGGACATGATATTACGGCATGGCTTGACGAAGACAGGAACAGCTCTTTTGTACTGAACAATTATTTCGAAACCGAAATGGATAATTACATTAAGGGAACTTTACGATACCCGTTAATTAACATTTCCGAAGGAATTCATACAATCTCTTTAAAAGCGTGGGATAATTTTAATAATTCCTCAACAGCAACTCTTAAGTTTATTGTTAAAGCAGAAGAAAAATTTATCATCAGCAATGTTTCAAACTATCCGAATCCAGTAACCGCTTACACATACTTTACTGCCGGGCATAATCGTCCGGATAAGGATCTTGACGTCAGAATTGAGATTTTTGACATGAGCGGCAGGAAAGTTAAGGTATTTGAAGAGAAGCTGACGGCAACAGGATACAGGCTCCCGCCGGTTTTCTGGGACGGTACAATTGAAGGTGGCAAAAAGGCAGGCCGCGGTATGTACAGCTACGTCATCACGATCAGAACCGATGACGGTGAAACTGCTAGATCTTCAGGAAGATTAATAATATTATAAAGTTTATACAATAACATGGGCAGAAATTTGTTTTATATTTGCGAAAATTCAGAATCAAGAAATTACCTAATGAGAAGTACTGCAGTATCGTTATTGCTTGTTTTTCTTTTAACAGCAACAGGGAAAATATCAGATGCTCAAACCTCTTCTGACGAGTTGAATGCCATTCAGACTGTTGTTCCTTTTCTAACTATAGCTCCCGATTCCAGGGCAGGTGCCATGGGAGATGCAGGTGTAGCAACATCACCTGATATTTACAGTATGCACTGGAATCCTTCAAAATTTGCTCTTATTGACGGCAAAGGTGGTTTCGGCATTTCCTACTCTCCATGGCTCAGAACACTTGTGCCCGATATTAATCTGGCATATCTGTCGGGTTATAAAAGAATAGACAGTCGTCAGGTTGTTGCCTCCAGCCTCTTTTATTCATCACTCGGAGATATCATGTTTACAGATGATTTTGGCAACCTTCAGAGGGTTTTCATTCCTACAGAATTTGCTATTGATGCCGCATATGCCCGTATATTCGGGGATAACTTTTCAGGCGGAATTGCTTTCCGTTTTATTTATTCCAATCTCACAGGCGGATTTTCATCGGGCGGAACTGAAACTCATCCGGGTGTCTCCTTCGCTGCCGATGTGTCAGGCCTTTACCGGAAAGAGACCGAAATTTTTAATAAAAATTCACTTATCAGCATTGGATTCAACTTTTCCAACATCGGTTCCAAAATGAGTTATACTAAGTCGAAGGAACCCGATTTCATACCAATGAATATGAGGCTGGGCGGAGCATGCACTTTTAAATTTGACAACTTTAATGAACTTACATTTACTGCGGATTTCAACAAGCTGCTGGTTCCTACTCCTCCAAAATATGACCCTGACAGAAACATTATAGCCGGGAAAGATCCCAATGTTTCAGTACCTGTTGCAATTATCCAATCTTTCTTTGATGCACCGGGCGGACTGAAGGAAGAACTGAGGGAGGTAACGGTTTCGATGGGAGCAGAATACTGGTATAACCAGCAGTTTGCAATCAGGGGAGGATATTTTTACGAACACGAAAGCAAAGGCAACCGTAAATATTTCACCGCGGGAGCAGGTTTCAGAATGAATATCCTTGAAATTGACTTTTCATATCTCATGCCTGTAGTTCAGAATCATCCGCTCGCAAGAACCCTGCGCTTCTCTCTTTCGTTTGAATTCAGTTCATTACGAAACTCTTCAAAGGGATGAACTTCAGGACAGGCCTCGGTATAGATTTTCACCGCTTCGAAACCGGACGTAAACTATGGATCGGAGGCGTATGCATTCCTCACGACAGAGGCTGCAAAGCCCATTCCGACGGTGACGTACTTCTGCATGCCGTATGCGACGCCCTGCTTGGCGCTGCCGGACTCCCCGATATAGGCCATCAGTTCCCGGATAACGACCCTGAATATTCAGGCATCGACAGCAAAATATTACTTGAAAAAACAATGCAATTAATAAAAAACGAAGGGTACGAACCGGTCAATATCGATTCGACTGTATGCCTGGAAAAACCAAAAATTGCACCTTACGTGCCCGAAATGAAAAATATCATTGCAGGTATAACCGGAATAAATCCCGGTAATGTTTCAATAAAAGCAACCACAACTGAAAAGATGGGATTCACGGGACGTGAAGAAGGTATTTTTGCAATAGCCACCGTACTGATACGGAGACTTTCAAACCCGGTATAACCCGAAGATAAAAATTATTGTTTCCGGTTTATTTTGCTTTCCCTTTTTCCGGCTCTTTGCTGTCCTTAATTATTTCATCATCAACCAGAATACGGCCGCAGTATTCACACACTATAATTTTCTTTCTCGATTTGATATCGAGCTGCCTCTGCGGGGGAATCTGATTAAAACAGCCTCCGCATGCATCACGTTGTATCGAAACTACCGCAAGACCATTCCGTGCATTGGCACGTATCCTTTTATAAGCCATAAGAAGCCTTTCCTCAATCATTGCCTGAATCTTTTGTGACTTTTCAAGCAACGCTTCTTCTTCCTTTTGTGTATCGGATATGATTTCCTCCAGTTCCGCCTTTTTATTATTAAGATCCTGCTTTCTCTCGTTAAGCTGTGCCTCCGATGCCGAAATCAGAGCCTTTTTCTCTTCAATCTGAGCATTGAACTCCCTTATTTTTTTGTTACAGAGTTCAATTTCAAGTGTCTGATATTCAATTTCTTTTGAAAGCGAATCAAATTCCCTGTTGTTACGGACATTTTTCTGCTGCTCTTCGTACTTCTTTATCAGCAACTGGGCTTCAGCGATTTCATGTTGTTTTTTGGAAATTGCCTTTTCAAGGTTTGTTACCTCTTCTTTTAGATTATTAAGCCTGGTTTCAAGTCCTGCTATCTCATCCTCCAGATCCTGAACTTCCAGCGGGAGCTCGCCCCTCAGAGTTTTTATCTTATCTATCTCCGAATCTACCAGCTGAAGTGAGTAGAGTGCCCTTAACTTTTCTTCTACAGATATTTCGGTTTCCTGTTGTTTTACTTTTTCCATTGTCAGTAATAATTTATCGGATTAGTGTTTAATTCAGAAAATCGGACTGCAAATTTAGAGAATTTTTTTGTAATTAATTCATGTAAAACTTCAAGGCAAAATATTTCACTTTCATAATGACCTGTTTCAACCAGCAGGATTGAATCTCCGTACTCCAGAAAATCATGATATTTTATTTCACCTGTCACATAAGCATCGGCTCCTGCTGCAATTGCATTGGGAATCAGAAATCCTCCCGCACCGCCGCAAAGAGCTACTTTTCCAATCTCCCTTGCCTTAAACTTTGAATATTTCAATCTGCCTGCACCAAATGATCCGGAAATAAGTTTCAGAAATTCATTTTCATCAAGAGGTTCAGGAAGGTTTCCGATGCATCCGCTTCCCGCACCCTCATATTCATTCAAAAGAGGATAAATATCATATGCTACTTCTTCATAAGGATGTGCCCCGAGCAGTGCTTTTATCACTCTGTTTTTAATGTGTGAGGGAAGTATGGTTTCGACCCTTACCTCTCTCTCAGTATGGTATTCGCCCTTTTTGCCTGCAAAGGGAGTGGTAAATTCATTGCCGCGGAATGTCCCGTCTCCCTCGACATTGAAACTGCACCTGTCGTAATTTCCTATTACTCCTGCCCCGGCAGAAAAGAGAGCCTCCCTTACAATTTCTGCGTGACTAACAGGAACATAAGTAACAAGCTTTAAAAGTTTGTTTCCGAGAGCAACCAGAACTTTTGCATCTTTAAGTCCGAGCCTTTCGGCCATCTTCCTGCTGACGCCGCTTCCGAAAACATCCAGACTCGTATGGGAAGAATAGACTGCAATATTATTTCTTACGGCCTCCATAATAACCTTCTCAGCCACACTTTTACCGGTCAACGACTTCAGGGGGTGAAACAGTACAGGATGATGTGTTATTACCATGCCGCATCCTTTCTCCACAGCTTCTTTTATCACCCCTGGGGTCGCTTCGAGAGCAAGAAGGGCCGATGTTACCTCCGAATCAGGATCTCCTGCCTGAAGACCTGAATTATCGTAACTTTCCTGATATGCCACGGGTACGGTTGAATCGAGAAATGAACATATCTCTCTTACTTTCATTGCTTTATGTTAAATATTGTTACGAAGTTCCATTAATAACTCCTTTATATTCAAGAGAGTTTCCCTGATAGCCAGTTTATATTCCGTTTCTTCCATCTTTTCGGAAAGATGTTTTTTAGCACCTGCTATGGTCATGCCCTTTTCTTTAAGCAGGTAATGGATCATCTTAAGATTTTTCAGGTCTTCGGGCATAAATAATCTGTTACCCTTTTTATTTTTCCGGGGCTTCAGAATGTCAAACTGGTTTTCCCAGAAACGCACGGTCGAAACCGGAACATTAAGAATTTTCGAGACTTCTCCTATTGTATAAAAGAGCTTCTCGACAGGTTTTTCCTTGTATGGCATAACAGATTTTTTTGATTTTTCCCTAATTGATTTTTCCTGACATCCATTTCAAAAATCAGGTTAAGTATGAATTACTCAATGTAAAATTAACTGTTTGGTTTTAAAATTTCTCCTTTAATCTGTTTTTGCAATCTTTCCGGTAAAAAGCTGACTCAGCCGGAAAAGTTTCAAAATCACCGTAAAAGTGCGATATGGTGCTTACACTCATAATTGCACTATGAACCGGGTAATTTTAATCGAATGATTGCCCGCTGCGTGATGCCAATTCGATAATACGCTCGTATTCTTCAGGGGTAAGATCGTGGAAGAAATAATTTACCGGATCAACTTTTACACCGTTAAGTTCAACTTCATAGTGCAGGTGTGGAGCAATTGAAAGACCCGAATTACCAACGAAGCCGATGACATCACCCCTTTTAACTTTCTGACCCTGTCTGACATTGAACCTGTCGAGATGGGCGTAGATTGTTTTATAACCGAAACCGTGGTTAATAGTTACATGATTGCCATAACCTCTTCTTGATGAAACGATACTTTCCACAACTCCGTTGCCTGTTGCATAGACTTCCGTACCTACCGGTGCGGTAAAATCTATACCGTAGTGGAATCTTACAATTTTATAGATAGGATGGATCCTGAGCCCCCACCCCGAGGCTGTTCTTGTAAGATCCTTATTCGAAACAGGCATGATGGCAGGTATGGAAGCGAGCATTTCTTCTTTCTCGTGTGCAAGGGAAATAAGTTCATCAAACGATTTTGACTGCACCACGATTTTTTTCTTTATTCTGTCGAGTTTCTTTGCTGTTTCAATTATGAGTTTCGAATTACTGTAGTTTTCAAGTTCCTGATATCGGTTAATGCCACCTATGCCTCCCTCCCTGAGTGTTGAGGGCACGGGTTCAGCTTCAAAAATTGTACGATAAAGATTATCATCCGTTTCTTTCAGGTGATCCAGTATTTTTTCAACTTTATCCATTTCCCGGTTCATAAGTTCATACTGCAGTGTCAGCTGTTCTATTTCCCTTTTCAGGGCTTTTTCTTTAGGCGAATCGAAGAATATGGTAAAAATCACGCCGTAAACCACTGCAATAAAGAGAGAACCAAGAAAATATGCCAGAAACCTCAGCAGAATATCCCTGAACTGCAGTGTTATTCTGTCAAAACTCAGCGATTCAGGATTAAACTTATATTTTGCTCTTCTCATGCAGCAAATATATAAATGTAAAAATGAAGAACAAAATCAGGCAAATATGTGATTATATAAACTTATAATGATTAAAAGAACTGTTTTCAGCGGAATTTTGATTTTGAATTCAGTGTCATTATCATATCCCTGTATTCTTCAGGAGTAAGATCATCCGAAAAGAACCAGAGAGGATTCTGGTGGGAACCGTTATAATCAATCTGATAATGGAGGTGAGGCCCTGAAGATGTTCCTGAATTTCCGCTCAAACCGATTCTGTCGCCCCTCTTTACATTTAGCCCCACAGGCACGTCTATCTTGCTCAGGTGTCCGTATATTGTTCTGAAGCCGTATCCATGGTCAATTACTACGTGATACCCGAAACCGTTTGAACTCCAGCCTGCGGCAACAACTGTACCAGCTCCTGTTGCATATACCTCGGTACCGTACGGTGTAAGAAAGTCCTGACCGAAATGCCATCTGGCTGTGCCCAGTACCGGATGCTCCTGTCTGAATCTGATTCCGTCACCTCTTGGTATTGAAACATCAACAGGGCATATTTTGGGCAGGTGTTCATTTTCCCGCTTCCATTCATCTTTCCTTTCATCTATTTCCTTAAAAGATTCTTCCTGAACTTGCGCCATGTATTTCAGAAGGTCTAATTTCCGGCGGGCATCAATGATTAAATCACCATTCTTAAAGTTTTTAAATTCGTTATACCTTTCAACACCTCCGTAACCCGGATTTCTGAATATATAGGAAATTGTATCCATGTTCAGAACCGGCCTGTAGCGCATATCGTCCGAGATCCTTAACTGGTCAATTATCCTGAATGCATTATCAAACTCCCTCCCCAGTATCGAATAAGAGAGCTTAAGGTTTTCAATTTCCTTCGTTAGAATTTTTTCTTCAGGGAAACCGAACCGATTATAAAAAATCTGCAGATAAACTGATGACACTGCAATTGAAATCAGGAACCACATTAAAAATCGTAACAATCTGATTTTCAATGGCAATTTTACCAGCTTAAACTGCAGGTCACTATGATCAAAAATGTATTTCCGGTTCTTAAAAAACAATCCGAATTGTCTTTTTTGTTCAGTTAAGGACAAATCTAAAGTAAATAAATTAATTTTACAAGCCCGGTTTGGGATAATTTTTTAACCATTTAAACATTAAGATCCAATGAAATCAGGTGAACTGAGGCAGAAATTTCTTGATTTTTTCAGATTGAGAGGACATGTTATTGTACCTTCTGCAAGCATGGTCGTTAAAAATGACCCCACACTCATGTTCACCAATGCCGGAATGAACCAGTTCAAAGATATTTTTCTCGGCCATAAACAGCCTGACCATAAAAGGGTTGCAAATTCGCAAAAATGTCTGAGGGTATCGGGCAAACATAACGACCTTGAAGAGGTAGGTCATGACACCTATCATCACACAATGTTCGAGATGCTCGGTAACTGGTCGTTTGGCGATTATTTCAAAAAAGAAGCCATAGAGTGGGCATGGGAGTTTCTGACTTCCTGGCTTAATATTCCCGAAGAGAGACTATATGCAACCGTTTTTGAAGGAAATGAAAAGGAGAATGTTCCGTTTGATGAAGAATCTTACCGCCACTGGCTGAAATGTTTTAACAACGCTTCAAACAGGGTTCTCAAAGGCTCAAAAAAAGACAATTTCTGGGAGATGGGCGATACCGGCCCGTGTGGTCCGTGTTCTGAAATACATGTTGACCTGAGGGACGAAGGTGAAAGAAAGAAAGTACCCGGTCATCTTCTGATAAACACAGGGCATCCCCTTGTAATTGAAATATGGAATCTGGTTTTTATCCAGTATAACCGGAAAGCCGACGGCAGCCTCGAACAGCTGCCTGAAAAACATGTGGATACAGGGATGGGATTTGAACGCCTCTGCATGGTTGTTCAGGGTAAGACATCAAATTACGACACGGACATTTTCAGGTCAATAATTGATGAAATTTCAACCGTCACCGGTAAGAAGTACGGCAGAGGAGGAATGGAGGATGTTGCCATGAGGGTTATTGCCGATCATCTGCGGGCCGTATCCTTCTCAATTGCCGACGGGCAGCTTCCGTCGAACAATAAAGCAGGTTACGTGATACGGCGCATTCTGAGAAGAGCCGTCAGGTACGGATATACTTACCTCGGAATGGAGGAACCTTTTATCTACAGGTTCGCCGATACCCTTGCAGGAATAATGGGTGACCAGTATCCGGAACTCATTAAAAGTAAAGATCTCATTGCCAGAGTTATAAAAGAAGAAGAGGCTGCATTTCTCAAAACCCTTGGCAAGGGTCTCAGAATGATTGAAAGAAGAATTTCCGAGCTGAAGGAAGAAGGCAAAGACACCCTTCCCGGAAATGAGGCTTTTGAATTATACGATACCTATGGATTTCCTGTGGACCTCACCGAACTTATACTCAGGGAGAATCAGCTGAAAATAGATAATGAAGGATTTGAAGCAGCCATGAATGCCCAGAAAGAAAGGTCAAGGGAAGATGCTGCCGTTGATACGGGCGACTGGGTTATTGTAAGAGACTCATCTGAAACAACAGAGTTCACCGGGTATGAAAAAACAGAAGACGAAGTACTCCTGACCAGGTATCGCAAGATTAAAGTTAAAGGGAAAGAACAGTATAATCTGGTATTTGACAGAACACCGTTTTATGCTGAATCGGGCGGGCAGGCAGGTGATTCAGGAACTCTGACCTGCGGGGATGAAATAATAAAAATTACAGATACAGTCAGGGAAAACAACCTGATTATTCACATAACCGACCGTTTGCCTTCTGACCCCTCAGCTCTGTTCAGGGCGACGGTTGACACACGGAAACGCATGATGACAGCCTGCAATCATACCGCAACACACCTGCTGCATCATGCACTCAGAGAAGTCCTGGGTAAACATGTCGAGCAGAAAGGGTCACTTGTTACTTGGGACCGCCTGAGATTCGATTTCAGCCATTTTACCAGAATGACCCGCGAAGAAATCCTGCAAGTGGAAAAAATTGTAAATCAATATATCAGACAAAATATTGACCAAACGGTTTACAGGGATATTCCATTTGATGAAGCCAGTAAAATGGGAGCCATAGCACTTTTCGGCGAAAAATACAGCGAAAAAGTGAGGGTTGTTAAATTCGGTGAATCGGTTGAACTGTGCGGGGGGACGCATGTCAGAAATACGGGTTCTATTGGAATCTTTAAGATTATCTCGGAAAGTGCGATATCGGCCGGCATCAGACGAATAGAGGCCCTTACCGGAGAAAAAGCAGAAGAATATATTAATTCAAGAATCAGTGAAGCTGACACGGTGGCAGAACTTCTGAAGAGTACAGGTAACATTGCAGAAAATGTCAGGAAACTCCTTTCCGAAAATGCCGCTCTGAAAAAAAGCATTGAAAAAATGCAAAACCAGCTGGCTGCATTATTCAGGAAAAACCTCGAAGAAACAGCCGCCATGATAAACGGAATACGGTTCATAAGAGGAATTGTTGAGACTGATTCACCTGATCTGCTTAAAAACATTGCACATCAGCTTAGAAACAAATACGATGACCTTGTATTTGTTGCAGGCGCATCTTCCGACAAAAAGGCTCATCTTTTGGTTCTTGTCAGTGACCGGCTCGTTAAAGAGAGAAATATTTCGGCCATCGATCTGATTAAATATATTTCCCCCGCCATTGAAGGAGGAGGTGGCGGACAACCTTTCCTGGCTACTGCAGGAGGCAAAAAACCAGCCGGACTGGAAAGTGCATTGAGCCAGGCGGAAAACTGGCTTAAAAGCAAATAGACTCAATATTTTTATCTCTTACCTGAGTGAAATAATTTCAGTCAGAAGAATCATAATAAAATTTCATATTTTTGAGCTTTCAGGCATCCGGTCAGAGTCCTGATAAATTACGAAAAAGGACATGAAAACAAGTAATGGCTTTTAAAATTTTTCAAAACCTGTTCAAACCTGTTTAACAGCTGATAAACGGATAGTTAACATGAAGAAAGAGACCAATATAGACCCGTTTAAAAATTATAAAAATTGAATGTGAAAAATATTTTCATTTCATATTATATCATCGTTACAATTTCCCTGCTGTTGAATTCATGTATACCTCAATCGTGCACCGAGAAAACGGTATCACTGGCAGGCGCAACATTTTACAGGACAGGCACCGGTAAAATTGCAGCACCCGATACTGTTTTTTTATATTGCCTGAAAAACGACAGTACATTATTCTACGAGAAAATAATTAAAAAACCTGTTATTTATCTGCCCTTTGATGCATCCGCGGAAAAATGTGATTTAATTTTAAAAATAAATCAAACAACCGATACAGTTACTTTTGATTATACAACTTTCCCGTTCCTGGTTTCCAAAGAATGCGGTTATACTATATGCTTCTCGATAACAAACTACAAGTCAACTAAAAATATAATTGATACAATCGTGGTGGTGAACAACAGAGTAACAAACAAAAATGAAGAAAATCTCCGTATTTTTTATTAATCTGATTATTGCGTTATTTCTGATCCTGGCATCTGCTTCAAACACATTTTGTCAGGATACTGTCTCAGTTGTTTACCCTCTGAAAGTAAAAATAGGTTATGATGTTTATAGTTTTGCTTACTATTACGTCGAAAAAAATCCCTTGAATATTGAAGGTTTTATATCGGTCGACAGAGATACACTGATGTCTTATTCACTGGATGCCGGATACAGCAAATTTTCATATGAGCAATACAATTATCAGTACAACTGCAAAGGTTTTTTCATACGGGCCGGAGCAGAGTTCAATTTTATTTCCCCGGGAGTTTCCAGAGGAGTATATTTTGCAGGTTTCGGGTTGAAATACGGTGCCAGTCTTTATTCGCATGAAGTCCCATTCTTTGAAAGTGAAAATGCCTGGGGCAAAGTAAGTCAATCAATACCGGCTTCCACTCATCTTGCCCACTTTATTGAAGCATCACCCGGCATACGAACAGAACTTTTCAGGAATTTCTCACTGGGATGGGCATTAAGATTGAGAATTCTTATTTACGGCGGGACAGGCAGGGATTTAAAACCTGTTTATATTCCCGGATACGGAAACGGAACAAAATCATTCAGCCCCGGGATTAACTATTACTTTGTCTGGAGCATACCTTATAAAAAGATCATTTTAAAGCCTGCCGGTAAGTAGTTTATTCTGTCTTTCTGTCACTTTTTCTGCTGAAAAGCCATAAGCCTGAGAAGGTCAAAAGTCCGTTCAGGAGCAGAAGCTCAAATCCGAATCTGTATCCGTTGAAAAGTTCAACAGAGTGCCGGCTAAGAAAATAACACACAACCGGTGATATAACAGCAATAATCGGGGTGAGTTTGTCGTTGACATCTCTTCTGGTGAAAAGGCCGAAAGAGTACATTCCAAGCAGCGGGCCGTATGTATATCCCGCTATGGTAAACAGGTTATCTATGACTGCCCGGTTGTTAAGCGCCCTGAAAATAAGTATTGCAATAAAAAAGACCAGTGCAATTGATATATGAACCGTATAGCGTATTCTTGTTCTTGCCTTCTCGGTAAGGTACTGACGGCGATGAAGCCCCAGAAAATCAATTGTGAACGAAGTGGTCAGCGAAGTAAGTGCTCCGTCGGCACTCGGGAAAGCCGCTGATATCAGTCCTATCAAAAAGACCAACCCGGCAATCGGACCCAGGTATTTAAGGGCTATGGTCGGAAAAATTTCATCAGTCATTTTTACCTGAAGGTTTGCAGCTTCGGCATAAACAAGAAGTATCGCACCCAGAAACAGAAACATAAGGTTCACCAGCACCAGTATTCCGCTGAAGGTGAACATATTTTTCTGGGCCTCCCTTATATTTTTGCAACTAAGATTCTTTTGCATCATTTCCTGGTCAAGCCCCGTCATTACAATTGTGATAAACATACCACTGAGAAACTGTTTTAGAAAAAATCTTTCATGATGCCAGTCGGTAATAAACATTTTCGTTATTCCTTTTTCTCTTATTACAGATACCAGTTCACCGACGGGTTTACCCAGATCCTTGCTGATATAGAGAACGGACAGAACGACTGCAAGGAGCATAAAAGTTGTTTGAAGGGTATCGGTCCAGACAATTGTTCTGATTCCCCCCTTTAAAGTGTAAAGAATTATAAGTGTTATAAAAATCAGCACATTAACCCAGAAAGGTACATTCCATGCATCGAACACAAAAACCTGCAGTACATTGATAACCAGAAACATTCTAAGAGAAGCTCCCAGGGTTCTTGAAAGCATAAAAAAGCCTGCACCGGTTTTGTATGTCCAGAATCCGAACCTCTTCTCAAGGTATGTATAAATTGAAGTGAGCTTCAACCTGTAATACAGTGGCAACAGAACAAGTGCTATTACAAAGTAACCAAAAAGGTAGCCTAATACAACTACCATGTAACTGAACTGTGTATCCTTAACCCAGCCGGGAACCGACATAAATGTCACACCAGAAAGCGATGCGCCAATCATGCCATAGGCCACCACATACCACGGAGAGATGTTTTTACCAAGGTAGAAAGCGTGACTGTCGGCTTTCCGGGCCGTAATGTAAGTTACAGCAAAAAGTACACCTGTGTAAACAAGAAAAACTGTAAGGATAAGTGCTGGTGACATTCAAATATCAAGTAAAAAAACCGTACAAGATTAGTAAAAAGAAATCAAGTCAGAAAATTTCAAGGTTAAATATCCGGAGATTTCGTTTATTTTTGCAAAAAATTAAAATGGGTCTGTCGGTTTTTCCGTCGAAACTTTTAGAAAATGCAGTAAATGAGTTTGCCTCTCTGCCTGGGATAGGTCGGAAAACGGCATTCAGGCTGGTGATGCATTTGCTGCGCAGGGCTCCTGAAGATGTAAGAAGATTGGGTGAAACAATTATCAGGCTGAAGGAAGAAATCAAATACTGTAAAATATGTCACGGCATTTCCGATACTGAAATTTGCGGAATATGCAGCGATAAAACCCGGGATACTTCCCTTATATGTGTGGTGGAATCGGTGCAGGATGTTATGGCTATAGAGAACACACAACAATACAGAGGGTTATATCATGTTCTCGGAGGTATTATTTCGCCGATAGACGGTATCGGTCCGTCAGACCTTAATATCGGCTCACTTGAAGAAAAAATAAAAGGAGGAGGTATTGCGGAAGTAATTTTTGCCCTGAGCACAACGATGGAAGGTGATACAACAAGCTTCTACCTGTACAAAAGGCTCAACAAATATAATATCAAGATGTCGGTTCTGTCAAGAGGAGTGGCAATAGGTGATGAACTTGAATATACTGATGAAATAACACTGGGAAAATCAATAGTGAACAGGACACCATTTATAACTCCGGCATAACTATTTAATAACCAGCAAAATTATTAAACAATACCTGAAAAATATTAAAATTTAGCTCATCCTAACATGGACCTTTCCGTGATAATTGTCAGTTATAATGTCAGATATTTTCTGGAGCAGTGTCTGATTTCGGTCTTAAAGGCATCTGAGGGAATTTCATGTGAGATTTTTGTTGTTGACAATAATTCGGAGGATGATTCCTGCACGATGGTGGCTGAACGTTTTCCCGGAGTGAAGCTTATAAAAAATTCATACAATGCAGGTTATGCAAAAGCCTGTAACCAGGCGCTGAGACTTTCGAAAGGTGAATTTGTTCTGTTGCTTAATCCTGACACAATTGTGGGAGAAAACACCTTCAGGAGATGCATTGATTTCATGCGTGCACATGAAGATGCAGGGGCGATGGGGGTAAAGATGATTAACGGAAAAGGAAAATTTCTTAAGGAATCGAAAAGGTCTCTGCCTGTTCCCCTCACCGCGTTTTTCAAGATGACAGGTCTTTCAAGGCTATTCCCTTCCTCCCCTCTTTTCAGCAGATACTACATGGCAAACACCGGGGAAAATGAAACTGCCGAAATTGAAATACTTACAGGAGCATTCATGCTAATCAGGAGAAAAGTCCTTGATAAAGCAGGTCTTTTTGATGAAAATTTTTTTATGTACGGCGAAGACATTGATTTGTCGTACAGGATTCTGAAAGCGGGCTATAAAATATACTATTACCCTGAGGAAAAGATAATTCATTTTAAAGGCGAGAGCAGTAAAAAATTTCCGGTTAACGCCACTATTTATTTTTACAAGGCAATGCTGGTTTTTGCCGAAAAACATTTCGGAAAAAAGGATATTATCCTGTTCCATCTTCTAATAAAGCCTGCCATATACAGTCGCGGGGTTGCATCCCTTCTGAAAAAAGTTTTTATTATTCTGTTACCATTGATTTCAGATATAATTGCAATTACTGCCGGCGCGCTGGTTTCAATATTTATCAGGGGATCTCAGGTATATGAAACAGAACCTGCTTCTTCCATGCTTCTGACCTTTTATCTGCTTGCAGGATTCTTGCTGGCCGGTATAATTTCTGTTTTTCTGGCAGGCGGTTACAAAAAGCCGGCAGGAACAATAAGCGTGCTGAAAGGACTTGTTCCTGCATGTATAATCATTATGGCTTTATACGCTCTTACAGGAGGAAAAACAGGATATTCAGCCGTGAGTATTTTAACAGGCTGTCTTATAATTATGATGACCGTTCCTTTATTCAGAATAATACTGGGAGCGGCAGGCTACAAAAATTTAATCAATCCCGTTATTACGAAAAGGAAAGCACTGGTTGTCAGCTCAGAGGAAAATTATTTTAAAATATATGATCTTCTTGAAAAAACAGAGAAGGGAATTAAAATCGAAGGCAGGGTTTCTCCTTTGAATAATGATTCCGGTAATGAAATTGCAGGTAATCTAAAACAGATTAAAGAAATAATCAGGCTTAAACGGATTAAAGAAGTAATATTTTCATTAAGAGATATTTCCGCTTCACAACTTATTTCCCTGATGGAAGAATTGGCCGGGCTGAAACTAAAAATCAGACTTGTACCGGAAGGTGAAAAAATAATTTTGAAGTAAAAACACCTGCAGGGTGTTATCTGACAATTATTTTAAAAATCCTGCAGGGAACTTTTAAAAAACTAATTTTCAAATACTTTTGCACCAGAGACTGGAGTTGTGATAACTGAAAATCGGAATTCAGATTTTTAAATAAAATTTAAATTTTAATCCGGTAACTTTTGCATATTGATTTAAATTCTTTTTAAATTTAGATGCATATTTATTTTTAAATATATAAATTTGAGTGATTAAAAAGGATTGGAATCGGCTGGTATTGGTTTTTCAGTAAAACTTAAAGATTTTTTTTCATGAAACGTATTTTCCTTTTCTTTCCCCTGATGTGTTTTATATTAAACGTATCTGCCCAGTTAAAAGGAGAATTGAAAGATAATTTCTACTGGGGAGAAACTTTCATTCTCTATGAGGAATACAAAGATGCTTTGCCTCATTACCAGCTGTTGCTTAAAGTTAATCCGAAAAACAGCAATTACAAATACCGCATAGGGCAATGCCTTTTGAATATACCCGGCAGGAAGCAGGAAGCCTTAAGTTACCTTGAGGAAGCTGTAAAAGATATCAATCCTAAATACAAAGAAGGGAAATTCCGGGAAACCCGGGCGCCTTTTGATGCCTATTATTATCTGGCTAATGCCTATCGTATTAACAACCAGCTTGAAAAAGCGATAGAAACCTATGAATTATTCAAGAAAAACTGCGACCCGAAAGTATATGACACTACTGTTGTTAACATGCAAATTGAATCGTGCCGGAATGCTCTTGAACTTATGAAGGTTCCTTTATATGTAAAGAAAGTAAACCTCGGGGCTACGATAAACGAGCAGTATCCGGAGATAAATCCTGTATTATCGGCAGATGAAAAAATAATGGTATTTAACAGGTCCGAACCATTTCAGGAGGCCCTTTATTTTACAAAGAAAGTTGAAGGTAAATGGGCAACACCTGTTAATATTATCCCATATCTGGGGCTTGGATTTGAAGACAAAAACTATGCTACATCTTTATCGGCAGACGGGAAGGAGCTTTTCATTTACCGGGCAGGTCCGAATTACGATGGAAACATATACGTAACACGCCGAAGGGATGATGATACATGGACCAATCTTATAAGGCTTAATGACAACATAAATACGAAGTACTGGGAGTCGCACGCTGCGATCTCCCATGACGGCAAAAGGCTTTATTTTACATCAAACAGAAAAGGTTCATACGGGGGCCTCGACATTTACTATTCTGATCGCGACACTACGGGCGACTGGGGTGTGGCAAAAAATATTGGTCCGGTAATCAACACAAAATACAATGAAGAATCGCCCTTTCTCGGAAAAGATGACAGAACTCTCTTTTTCAGTTCCCAGGGGCATTTCAATATCGGGGGATACGACATCTTCTATTCAACCCTGCTCGATAACGGTGAATGGAGCATACCACTAAATGTCGGCTACCCCCTTAATACAACCGACGACGATTTATTTTTCCACCCGATAAATGAAGGGTATGAAGCCTATTATTCCCTGCTCGAACCTGACGGAATGGGCTCTACCGATATCTACAGGATCGAATTATTCTCAAAAGATCACCCCCGGAAATTCTTTGTAAGGGGTATTGTCAGAGTAAAGGATATTCTGGCTATTTTCAGCGATAGTATTAAAGTTTCGGCAATAAATAAAGCAAATCCTGAGGATAAGGTTATTGTTTACGCCAATCCCAGAACCGGTGAATACATTTTCGAAATACCTCAGGGAGAATATACAATCACTTATGAAACCAGAAATGCCGCTGCAGTATCAAAATCCATCGAGATTTCCCTGTTTAATCCATCCGACAGCATTTTGCTGAATGATGTCGAACTGCCGAAACTCGATTTTATCTCGGAGCTTGAGATCAGGAGTAATAATAATATAGTGGCTGTTAATGAAAATGAAATTGAAATACCCATAAAAGCAGAGCCTGAATCAATTCTTGAAGTGGAGCACTGGAAAGGAGATTCATTAATAAAAACAGATAGATATATATTAACTGATTCACTGTTCGTTTACAAACTGATTCCCGAAGAAGGAACCAATAAGCTTGTTTTCAGGCTAACCGATAAATACAACAACATTACTTCTTCAGAAATTACAATCACCAGAAAGAAAGTCGAAGAAAAAATTGTACGGCCTGAATACAAACATGTTATTGCCATGAAGCAGGCAGAATTATTTATCGATTTTCTTAAAAAGAGATCTGAAGGAAATCTTAAGAGAGTGATTGAAAAAATTGATTTAAGGAAGCAATCATTTGAAACTCCCGATGACATAATTTCCTTCATAAAGGAAGAGGCTGCAAAACAAAACATTGGTGAAGAAGAAGTTGACCGTCTGGCACTGAAAGTGGCGGTTCTGGATAACATCCTTACACAGGCCGCTGTTGACATCATGGCACGGCATACTACAGGCAGCCTCAAGGGAATCCTTGAACAACTTAACATTTACGATGAAGGTCTGAAAACATTTACGAGTCTTCAAAGATATATTCAGGAAAAGACCGGAGGGTCAATTACACCCGAAATGCTCAGGAAAATTGCAGAAGACATAATGGCAGGAATTGACCCGAAGATTAATATTTTAAGAGAGCAGATACAAATGTACGGCGAAATTTCGGGTATGAGTGAACCGGTGAATACCGCAATTGCCGCTGTAACTGAAAAGAATATTCCACAGGCCGGGCTCTGGCTTAAGGACTTCTTCTACGAAGCACTTAACAACAAACTTCCGGAGCAGTACCTTGCAGCTATGTTCAAATCACTGACGGCTCTGCCTGAAACCGGTATCGGGGATTATATTAAAGAGCTCATGACCTATGCAAAAGGTACTTTTGCCGGTTATCTGGAGAATCTCGATCTGAAGAAAAACAAAATAGATTCACCTGAAGAACTTATGAATTTCCTCATCCGGCAGAGGAACATGAATATCTTCCCGGAAAATGAGCTTTTCGAAGCTGTTGCTGAATTTATTGCAAATAAGCAAATAGCAAAAGACAAAATCCTTATACCTGAAGCCGAAAAGAAAAATTATCTGTTTATACTCTGGATAATACTCGGGGCCGGACTGATATTCTTCATTATCCTTTGGAAGAAGAAAAGAAAGAAGGATGAGAAAGAATAGTGGTTTATTTTAAGTGAAAGAGGGGCTTCCGGAAGGATGCCCCTCTTCACATTCAGTAAAATCAGGTAATGATATACTTCAATAATTTTAATGTTTTAAGACCGTTTTTATAAAACAGTTATTTACCTTTACCGGACAAATCATTCAGAAATGAAAAAGATTATCTTCCTGACTGCATTTTCTGTTTTATTAATTTATTCAGCCAACTGCCAGGATCTTAAAATGATGCAGGAACAGTTTCTTGAAGCTGAGTATTTCTTTGTTTCAGGTTTTTATAATGATGCCCTTCCAATATACCTGAGTCTTTACGAACAGATGCCCGGTAATGCCAACCTGGCATACAGGATAGGAATCTGCTGTCTGAACATAAACGGGAAGAAGAAACTTTCTGTTGAATACCTTGAATCTGCTGTTAAAAATATTTCTTCAAGGCACAGGGAAGGCACAATAACGCAAACGGCGGCACCGTATGATGCAATGTTTCAACTCGGCAATGCTTACCGCATAAATTATCAATTTGATAAAGCCCGGGAAGCTTACCAGAAATATAAAAGAACTCTTTTAAAAACCGATATTGAAAATATTGATTTTGTTGAACATCAGATTGAGGTATGTAACTATGCCAGAAACCTCTTATCAAGGCCTACCAATCACATTATTGAACCGGTAAAGATTCCGTTGCCTGAAGGAAAAGAGAATTTCAACCCTGTGGTTTCAGCTGACGGCAACACCTTTGCATTCATGACTGTTTTACCTTTTTACAATGCAGTAATGATTACTACCAGGGAAGAAGATAAATGGAGTGAACCTGAGAATATTACGCAATGGTTGCAACCTGAGGGGCAGATTTTCATTTCATCTTTATCGGACGATGGCAAAACTCTCTTCTTCTCAAAAAATGACCTCTTCAACAGCGACATATATTCAATTACACGCGAAAAAAACGGCTGGTCAGCTCCTGTCAGACTGAATAAAAATATTAACACAAAGTACTGGGAATCGCAGGCATTTATAACTGAAGACGGAAATGCAATTGTATTTTCATCTGACAGACCCGGAGGTTTCGGCGGACTCGATATCTATATCTCTTACAGTGAGAAGAACGATTGGGGCCCTGCGAAAAATCTTGGACCAACGATAAACACCCGTTATAATGAAGAGAGGCCGGCACTTGTCGACGGAGGCAGAGTTCTGTTCTTTGCATCACAGGGACATGAAAACATGGGAGGATATGATATTTTCAGGTCGGTCAGGACACAGAAAGGTACATGGTCAAATCCCGAAAATATTGGATTTCCTGTTAATACACCCGACGACAACATCTTTTTTGCACCGGATAATAACGGTAAAGCGGCATATATACAGTTGCGCAGGGACTCAGAAGATGAAAAAGAAAGTATTTATTACGTAATTTTTAAATTTTAATATGATTCAGGGAGTTCCGTTTGGATTGTTGTTGTTTTTTAATATATTTGCTTGAAATGAATATTATCAGGATGAAAAAAATTCTCCGGTTGTTTATTTTCCTGATATATTTAATTATGTCAGTCGCTGCTAATTCCCAGTCGTCAAAGGAGTTAAGAGAAATCTTTGCACAGGCGGAATCGCATTATCTGTTTGAAGAATACGAGCTGGCAAATCCTCTTTACCTCTCCTTGCTTGCATTCATGCCCGACAACTGCAACATCATGTATAAGATAGGTAACTGCTATCTGAATATACCTGATGAAAAGGAAAAAGCCCTGGAATTTCTGGAAAAAGCAGTTAAAAACACAGCGTACAATGCTAAAACTGAACTTCTGAAAGAGAAAAGAGCCCCTCTGGATGCATATTTCTCATTGGGAAAAGCCTACATGATCAACAACGAACCTGAAAAAGCAATTAATACATTCCAGATATTTCAGAGGCTCGTTAAAGAATCACCCCTGAAAGGTGAGATGTTAAATATTAAGTTTGTTGACCAGCAGATTCAGGCCTGCCAGAATGCCCTGAAAATGATGGAGAAACCTGTTGAGTTCGACAAAACAAAACTTCCGGATTTTTTCAGTCAGGGTTCAATAAATGATTATGCTGCAATCAGTTACGACGGTAATACCATCGCCTATACAGAACGCCGGGGCCTTTCGAATGCAATATTTTATTCGAAGAAAGAAAGAGGAAAATGGCAGCCTCCCGTTGAAATAACTTATGAAATCAATGCAGGTGAGGATTGTTCAACCTGTTCACTTAACTCCGACGGAACTGAACTTTTCCTCTATAAGGATGACATGAAAGACGGAAATATTTATTCTACCACATTTAAAGATGGCAAATGGAGCCCGATCAGGAAACTGAACAGAAACATCAATACGAAATTCTTCGAGTCACATGCATGTATTTCACCTGATGGTAAAAAACTCTATTTCACAAGCAACCGCGAAGATGGCAATGACCTCGATATATATGTTTCCGAAAAAGATGCTTCCGGTGACTGGGGTGTTCCGAAAAAGCTTCCCGACGAAATTAACTCTCCTTACAACGAAGATACACCTTTCATAACAGCAAGCGACACAATTCTCTTTTTTGCATCTGAAGGTCATTCATCAATCGGGGGCTATGATATTTTCAAAAGTATCAGAAGAGGAGACAAATGGTCAGAACCTGAAAATTTAGGCTACCCGATTAACACACTTGATGACGACAGGTTTTTTGTTCCGTTTAACAATGGATTGAACGCCTACTACTCATTTTCAACCGATTACAAGAAAAAGGAGATATTTTACCTTGGATTCGGCGTACCGGCTATAGACCACATGTTTATAATATCAGGTACCGTTAAATCTGAAGACAACCTCCAGATATCAGATACAGCTTGCAAAATATCACTTCTTGACCTGAAAACAGGCGACACACTGATTACAACTCATCCTGAAAACATTTCAGGTGTCTATTCGATTACAACAAATCCGGGACACATCAGACTGATTTTCACAGGAAATGAATACATTACCCAGACTATTGATACACTGCTCGATAAGAATACCCCTTCGGAACTTATTAACATTGACGTTGCATTAAAGAGGAAACCAGTTCCAGTAGCATATGAAAAAGTGGATCTCTCAAAAATACCTGCCGCAAAAAGCATCGACAGCACTATTCTTGTCAAAGGACTTAAGGCTGCCGATCTTGAAGATGCCAGGGTAAAAGATTCTGATGTTCTTTATTATACGGTGCAGATCATGGCCCTGAAACGGCCGGTGGATGTAAGTTACTTCAAGAACATCAATAATGTTAAAGTAATGTATAACGATGTTGACAAATTCTACAGATATATTACCGGACAATTTAATACAAAAGAAGAAGCAATAGCCTGGAAAGAAGAACTGTTAAGAAGGGGTTATCCCAGTGATATTTTTGTGAAAAAAATCACAAAGTAACAGTTTGCTTTAATAACAACAGATATCTTTATTTTCATGATGACATACGGAGACATTACCCTGAGGGCCGTTGAACCGGAAGATCTCGAACTGCTTTACCAGTGGGAAAACAATATGGATTACTGGCTTATCAGCAACACAATAAAACCTTTTTCAAAATATACCCTTAAAAAATACATCGAAAATTCACACAAGACGATATTTGAAACAGGCCAGTTAAGGCTGATGATTGACATAAAAGAAAACGGAAAGACGGTTGGCACCATAGATCTTTTCGATTTTGATCCTTTTCATAAGCGCGCGGGCGTCGGTATATTGATTGCTGACGAAAGCTCAAGGAGAAAAGGTTTTGCAACAATGGCCCTTAAATGTCTGATTGATTATTGCTTTAACACCCTTCAGTTACACCAGTTATACTGCGGTATTCTTGCCAGTAACTGCGAAAGCATGGAACTTTTCAGGAAGCTCGGATTTATTGAAACCGGGGTAAAAAAAGACTGGATTAAAACCCCCGACGGTTATCTTGACGAGCATATATTTCAACTTTTAAACATATAATGCCGGAAGCAGGAATATGGACCCTGTTCCGGCATTAATAATTGACTGAAATATTCTTTTAAATTTCCGGTTCAACTATTTTTTCTGTTTTTTTATTGTTTCCTTGCCCTTGTATTTCTGTATTCTCCTTTGAAATAGTTCAGGTTCATTGCATCATATCTTGCCCGCTGAACGCCGAACCTTGCAAGGAAATCTTCGAAATCTTTCTTTGATGCAGGTGTCCATCCGACTTCACTTATCGCAAACATTCTCGGACATGCCATATATTCAAGATGTTCGGGAGTAGCTATATATTCGGTCCACACATTACCCTGCACGCCAAGGATATGTTTATGCTGCTCCTCGGTCAGTTCTTCAAATTTCGGGTCGAATGAGTAAACAGTTTCGAGAGGCAGGTAACCGCCGATTGCCAGAGGTTCATTATCGGGTTCGGTCTGGTAATAATCGAGGTAGAAATAACGGGTGGGGGTCATGATTACGTCATGATTTTGTTTGGCAGCTTCGATTCCACCGGCTACTCCTCTCCACGACATAACCGTTGCCTCAGGAGCCAGTCCGCCTTCAAGTATCTCATCCCAGCCAATAAGCTTTCTGCCTTTTGACAGCAAGAACTTCTCAATTCTCCTTATAAAATAACTCTGAAGTTCGTGTTCGTCCTTCAGTCCTTCCTGTTTTATTCTTTTCTGGCACAGAGGACATTTCTGCCATCTTGTCTTCGGGCACTCATCCCCTCCGATATGTATATATTTTGACGGGAACAATTCAATAACTTCTGAAAGAACATCCTCAAGGAATTTGAAGGTCTCTTCCTTACCGGCGCAATATACATCTTCAAATATTCCCCATTTTGTACCGACTTCAAACGGACCGCCCGTACATGAAAGCTCAGGATATGAAGCAAGAGCGGCAAGTGAGTGACCCGGCATTTCAATTTCCGGAATAACCGTTATAAATTTCGATGCCGCATACCTTACTATCTCCCTCACTTCGTCCTGCGTATAGAAACCTCCGTAAGGCTTTCCGTCGAAAACCTGTGGTTTTCTTCCTGCATGACCAACAATGGTCTCTTTTCTGAAAGCCCCGACTTCGGTCAGTTTAGGATATTTCTTTATTTCGATTCTCCATCCCTGATCTTCGGTAAGATGCCAGTGAAAATAATTGAACTTGTGCATCGCAAGCAAATCAATATACCTTTTAATCGTTTCCAGCGGAAACATATGACGGCCGACATCAAGATGCATCCCCCTGTACACAAATCTGGGTTCATCCTTTATTTCACAGCAGGGCACAGACAGACTGACAGCCTGACCTGAAAAAGGTTTCTCCACTTCCGGAGGCATCAACTGCCTTACAGTCTGCACGGCATAAAACATACCTGCAGGAGTTCCGGCCTTTATCACAACTTTTCCCCTGCTTACTGAAAGGGTATAACCTTCAGGGTTTTTGACAGAAGTATCCACTGCCATCAGCACTGAACCATTCTGAGCTCTGGTTCCTTCAACTATCTGCAAATCATATCCTGTGGCATTTTTCACAAGAGAAGCAAGAAAATCGGCAGAAAGTTTTGTTTGCTCGTTCAGGGGCGACACAATTATTTTGCTCTTCTCCCTGAAAGTGAATTTTCCGGGCAACTCAGTAAGTGACAGAGGGGCCGGAATAATTGCATATACATTTTTTTCATTCTTACCGGAGTCGCCGCTTTTGCATCCTGAAAGGAAAAGCAACGCAACTATCAGCGAAATAAACGTGTTTTTCATAAGCTCTCGTTTTTAATATTTACGCGAATTTAATAATAAACAACTGACGGATTTCTTCAAAAATAAGATAATTAAAACACAAATTAAATACTTTTGGTCAGTCTTAAAAAATTTCCATTTTAGACAGGTCCTTACCTCCTGAAACTGAAAATCCTTTCTTATGCTGGTCCGAAATATTTCAACAATTATTTTGTTTTTTAAATGATGCTAAATTCTTAAATTTGATTGAGAAATTTTTCATTTTGAAATACAATGGAAAATGAAGCATCAAGGGTTCTTGTTGTTGAGGACCACAAATATAATCAACTGGTAATACAAAAAATGATTGAATCAATCGGATTACCGGTAATTACAGCATCAAACGGAAAAGAGGCTATCGGCATTTTCTCAAAATCTCCTGACATATCATTAGTATTTATGGATATTAAATTACCGGAAATGGATGGAATTCAGGTTATGAATGAAATCAGGAAAATAAAACCTGAAACTGTGGTTATTGCCGAAACAGCTTATGCCATGCCGGGCGACAGGGAAAAGCTTCTTGAAGCAGGATTTGATGATTACCTTGCAAAACCTTTTACTATTGAAGATATAAAACAAATTTTCCGGAAATATCTCGGTTGTATGTAACTACCCGACCAACAAGTTATTAATTTCTTTATAATATGTTAAAATTCAGAATCATACAATTAATCTTACTGGTGTTTCTTTTTTCAACCGGATGTATTAATGACAAGAAAACAAGTGAAAAAAAAGCGGCCATGAATACAAATGACAGTACACGGTTATACGGTTTCAATAAGCATTTTCTTGAAAAATTTACGGGGATAATAGAACTCTCTTCCGGAAGCTCAGCCATATTGATTGTTCCTACCTGGCAGGGACGGGTTATGACCTCAACAGCCGAAGGTGAGAAGGGCTTCAGTTTTGGCTGGATCAACCACGGGTTGATTGAATCGGGTAAAATTCAAAAGCATATTAATGCTTTTGGAGGAGAAGAGCGTTTATGGCTTGGTCCCGAGGGAGGACAATATTCAATATTTTTTCCTCAGGGCAGTGAGTTTACCTATGAAAACTGGCAGACTCCAGCACTGATTGACACGGAACCATTTGAGGTGGCAGAAAAATCCCAAACAAGCGTTTTGTTCAGTAAGGAAGCTGCTCTGACCAATTACAGCGGATTCAGATTTAACCTGAAAATAGAAAGAAAGGTTACCCTTCTTTCTCCGGAAAACATTCCGCAATTATCCGGGATCAATCTGAAAGGTTTGAACTGTGTTGCATACAGTTCTGAAAATACACTTATCAATACGGGTAATGAAGAATGGAAAAAAGAGACAGGTCTGCTTTCGATATGGATGCTCGGAATGTTTACGCCTTCCCCATCGGTTGTGGTGGTTATACCTGTTAAGGACGGCGACGAAAATGTTATGGGGCCAAAAGTAAATGACAATTATTTCGGGAGGATTTCATCTGAACGGCTCAAAGTTATTGGTAATCATATATTTTTCAGGGCAGATGGCAGGAGCAGGGGTAAGATCGGCATACCACCCCTGAGAACAGCCGGAGTGATGGGAAGTTACGATTCTGATAATAACATACTTAATCTTCTTTTCTGCAATCTGCCTGAGGGAGAGACTGAATATGTAAACTCGGCATGGGAATTACAGGAAAATCCATATTCGGGAGATGCATTCAATTCATACAATGATGGTCCTCTTGAGGACGGTTCCCAGATGGGTCCGTTTTATGAGCTTGAGACATCGTCTCCGGCAGCGAAACTTAAGCCGGGGGAAAGGCTTACTCATACCCAGGTTACCGTACATTTTACAGGTGATGTAAAAAGACTGAATGAAGTTGCCGAAAAGATACTGGGAATCAGCCTCGATACAATAAAAAATGTGTTTCAATAGACTGATCCGGACTTCCTTTAATTCAAAAGGCAGGCTGGTATCACATATAATTCTGGAAATAAAAAAATTAATTGGATTCAGGTAAAAAAGTGCTATTGCCGGAGTATTTTATTTCCTGTCAGAATATCTTGTATTTCAATAAATAACAGTTAACTGATAATACCTGTATAAATTTCCTTTATTGTTCCCACCTTACATTTCGGGCAGGGTTCCCCGATTAATTCTAATACCGCTTTAACTCTGGATGATTTACAGTAGGGACACTCTCTTTTATCGCGTTCTTTTGTATGTTCATAGAAATATCTCATTGAATTCATGGGTTTTTCAGGATAGCCGAGATCCAGTTCAAATTGTTTTAAGCAATCGAGGCATACGCAATCGGAATTAAATCCTGTTCTTTCTTTAAAAACTTCAGGTGCAACATCATGCCCAAGCACCTGATAAGCTGTCTGCAGTTCAATTGGATGGGGACAAACAATCCTTTTGCCGCTATTATCAATAACATACAAGTAGCCACCCCAGCCTGAAGGAAAGGAAAATCCGCATTTATCGCATCTGTAGTGGTTTATTGGTGGCATTGCATTTTTTAATTTAATTGTAGTAAAAATAAAATATTTTTATGTCAAACAGTCACATGGAACTCATATGTTTTAAAAAATTTATTTTCATTACTTATTAGCATTTTTGTAAATTTATTCATATTCTTTAATTAGGTAATGCTTTGTAATGAACAGATATTTTGTGAAATGTATATATAAAAAAATTTTTCATAATTCGAGTTCTTTATTTGTAAATTCCCTCAAACGTATGTCAAGCTTCTCCCAATTTGGCAAATAGACATTCATATAGCTTTTCCAGAGAGCCCCATGGTTAGGTACTCTAAAGTGTAGAAGTTCATGAACGATTACATACTCTCCCAATTCTCTGTCGATTTGTAAGAGTTCGTTGTTAAAATTGAGGTGACCATTTGTTGAACAGGATGCCCATTTATTTTTCATCGGACGTAAACAGATTGAGGTAATTTTGATTTCCAGCTGGGATGCCCAGTCTAAAACTGCCTTTTTGAAATCAGATTTATCTACCCAGGCTTTCATTGCGTTTTTCTTGATAGAGATAATATTGAAAAAATGTGTTCAACAAGATCTGCTACTTTATCAGGATTATCCATTGATTTATATAATTGTATAGTAACTTTACTTCTTGCTTCGCGCATCGATTTTTCGCTTGTATACCAATCAGGATATTCCATAAGGATATTTTTTATTTCTTTTCCCAACTTTATGGAGTTTTTTATTCCTGCTGTTTCTAATTCCTTATGCAAAAAGAAAGTCAAATTATCCAATTTTAATTCTTCTTGCTCTTTTTTGCGTTCTTCATTTTTCTGGATTTCGCTCAAAAGTTCCTGTAGTGCCTCACTGGTTGTCATTTGTCGGTTTTCATAAAATTCTTGTATTTGCCTGGCACGTTCCGCCATTGTAATTAGAAAAGGGTCATTACTCTGTTCTTCGGCAATCTTTAAAATACTTTTTATCAGGTTAATAACCCTGATATTTTCACCAACTTCTTTTTGATGGATAATATTAATAGTTTTCTGATTAATCTCAATGATTTTATTCACTGGTAGAACCTTATACACATCAACACTTTCTCTTACAAGATTTTCTGTTTTTTTCAAAAATTCCTTGTCGATATAAGTTTTTTTAGTGTAGGCATTACGAACTATCTGGTACATTGCTGATAATGACCTGTATGGCTCTATATAAGGAGCTAAAAATGCATCGGGGGAAATAATTTCATAAAGCATCTCACACTCTTTATATTCCTTAAAAAATTCTTTTCGCCTTTCTTTATCGCGGAAATAATCAATGAGACTATCTACATCTTTATCATTGAAGTTGTGATGTATAAGTTTAAGGTATTCTGGCACTTTGGTTTCCATCATATTTTTAAAAGAAGTTTTTAAAAGATTAAGGTCTTTTACGATGGCATTCACTTCATCACTGTCAAAAGCCAGGGCTTTCTCAAGATTTTCAAAGATTCCAATAAAATCCAGGACAAAACCATGGGGTTTCACCATTTCTCTTTCTTCATTTTCATAAGGTCGGTTTACCCTTGCAATAGTTTGCAAGAGGGTGTGATCGCGCATCGGTTTGTCAAGATACATGGCATACAGGATTGGCGCGTCAAATCCGGTTAAGAGTTTTTCAGTCACAATAATAATTTTTGGATATTCTCCGTATTGAGTGAATGCTTTTCTAATCTGCCGTTCTCTCTTTTCATCAAGATGAAATTCTTTTAAGAGGGGTGGATCATTGTTGTTTGCAGTATAAACCACAGCAGAAAAATCAGTCGGCAAGTATTTATCCAAAGCTTTTTTATAATAGGCACACGCTTCTCGGTCAACACCCACCAGAAATGCTTTATACCCTAATGGTTCAACATTTTTTGTGTAATGTTCAGCAACAAAACGAGCTATTTTATCAACACGGTCTTTTGACTTAAGGAAGTTTTTCAGATTAACTGCCTTATCAAGTATCTTATTCAATTCTTCAATATCTGAGATGCCTTGAGTCTCTGCAAGAGAAAGAAACTCTTTGTCCAATTGCTCATAAGGCACTCGCATTTCATTAGGGGCAAGATTGTAATAAAGTGGCAGTGTAGTGCCATCAGCAATGCTTTCGGAGATAGAGTATTTGTGCAGGTAGCCCTTTTCATCGTCTATGCCAAAGGTCTTGAATGTACCTTTCCCATAGGTCGTTTTGTCAATGGGGGTACCCGTGAAACCGATGTAGTATGCATTGGGAAGACCTGCCATAAGGTAGTTGCCCAGATCTCCACCTGTTGTCCGGTGGGCTTCATCTATCAGGACAAAAATATTGCTTCTGGTATTTATATTGGCTGGCATATCTCTGAACTTATGAATCATCGTAACAATAATACCACGATAATCACTCTTTAAAAGTTCATTTAATCTTCCAATTGAATAAGCATGTTCAACATTGTTTATACCAAGAGACAGAAGATTTTTAATCATTTGGTCTTCCAGTTCATTGCGGTCAATCAAAAGCAGGATTGTAGGCTTTTCAAGTTTTGGCGCTTTGAAAAGCATCTCCGCAGTTTTTATCATCGTGTAGGTTTTGCCGGAACCCTGAGTGTGCCAGATGAGTCCCCGTTTCTTGACAGGGTCGTGCGAGCGGTCTATTATTTTTTCAACTGCTTGAACCTGATGCTGTCTTAGAATAAATTTATTAAGTTCTTCGTCCTTTTCTGCAAAAAGAATATAATTTTTGATAAAAGCTAAAACTTGTGGTTTAGAGCAAAAGGTCTTTATCTTTTCTTCAAGGTTTCCTTCTATATTACCTTTCCAGTTAAAAATATTGCGACGGACTGTATTCCAGGTAACTCCATAGAAAAAGCTGATGGCTTCTGTTACTGTAAATATTTGCTCTGGCACAAAAAACTCGGGTGTTTCATTGTGATAACGCCGTATCTGATCAATTCCCAGGGCAATAGCTTCATCTTTTGTTGCATTTTTGCATTCTATAACCAAAACCGGAATACCATTAATTAAAAACACAATATCTTCTCTGTTACCGTAATGTCCATTCCACCAGTAAAATTCTTCTGTTACTTCAAAAATATTGTTCTCCGGATTTTCGTAATCAATAAGTATCAAGTTAAGGTCTCGCTTTTGTTCTTTGCTATAATATGTTCCTTCGTTGCGGAGGTATTTCAAAAAAACACGGTTTCCATAGATATTGGCTTGCAACCTGTTAAAAAGGCCGATGAGAAATTCTTTTTTATCTGAATAATAGGGATTGAATTCTTTTACTTTGTCAAAAAGCAAATCTTCAAAATAGAGAGAGGCCGTTCGGCAACGCTCTCGGATATTATCTAAATCATCATTGAACCCACGCCTTCTTTCTGCTTCTGCCCGGTCAACAAAATTCCAGCCGATTTCCTGTGCATACTGCAGGATACGGGATTGGACGGTTTTATGTTCTGTTGGGGTGATCATAGATTAGTCCTTCTTATAAATTTGGTTATAATTATTGATTTTTTGTTTTACGAAATCTTGATTTTCTTTATCAAATTCCCATTTTATGGGGTTATCATAAATGTATTGGCGAATCCGTTGTAATCCCTGTTCATCTCTAATGATGTGTTCGTAATAATTACGTTGCCAAATGGGGTTGACGTGGATGTTTTGGTATTGATTGATGCGTTTGGTGGTGGCGGATTTGAACGATCGTATAATGGTGGGTATTGTTCCACGTGTGGGTTTACCGAATTGTTCAATGTTTTGTTGTAGGGGCACGACATGCCGTGCCCCTACGGTAATAACGGATTCGTTGATGACAATTATCCCATGTACATGGTTGGGCATTATAACATATTCATCCAATGTCGTGTGTGGAAAATGTTGCGGAATTTCCAACCAACATTGTTGGGCAATTTTACCAAAATCATTTAATCGCATTTGTCCATTTTCAATTTGACCAAATAAACATTGGCGATTGTAGGTGCAAATGGTAATGAAATAGGCTCCGGGCTGGGAATAGTCGTAATTTGGTAAACGTATTGATTTGCGTTTATGATAAATCATAGGTCAGATCTCCTTTTCTTTTTCCAACCATTCCCACTCCTTCCCATTCACCCTCACACTTGCTGTCATAAGTTCGTGTAGTAAGGTGCGGAAAAGTTCTTGAAGTTTTTGCTTTTTGGTAGAGAGGTACTCAATTTTTTGGTCAACCGTAGAAAGTATTTCGGCTATGGCTTTTTGCTCAGAAATATTAGGTTTGGGCACAAGAGTATTTTTGATTATTATTTGGCTAATATTAGGTTGTGCCCCACCATATCTTTGTTTTAGTAATTCATCTCTTATAACTATAAAGTAATGTCTAATGAATTCTGGAATGAATATTTCATAATTTGGAAGAATAGCACAAACAGCTTGATTAGTAGTTGCTTCTTTTCCCAAGATTCCTGTTTTACCAACAGTAGCTCCATACATAGCTATTAAAACAGTACCTTTTGGAAATATTTTTGCTGAAGAATTTTTAATAGCCTCATCTGTGATTTTTTCTTCTGTATCTAATATTACATTGTCTTCAAGTTCTCCAGATTTTACCCATAAATTATTACCATTGTAATAATTTTTAATTTTTCTTGACGGTGTTCCACCGCTTTTAATTTCCGCCACCTCCCCTAACCTTACCACTTCCCAGTGCTTTGGGATGAGACCTATTTCTCTATCTTTGAGTTTGCTGTTTTTTATCTCGTTTAGTTTGCACAAGCCATAACGGAAGAGGTGATTCATCAAAGATTTTTTAAGTTCCTTTGTGGATTGAATTAGTTCTTCTGTTTTTTCTATGGCTTTTTGAACAGTAGAAAGCACACCGGCAATTCTTTTTTGCTCGGAAAGAGGTGGGAGGGGGATTTTTAACATAGATAATCTTGAACTTGAAAGATTCGGAATAGTAGTAATATTACCATGACCGAAATACAAATCAGCAAATTCAAAGGCATACCAAAACCAATAAAGGTAAAAGTACGAGTTAACAATATCTTTTTGTTTTGCCCTTAATCTATGCAAATGATTTTGATAATAACAACCAAAAATATTATTCTCCCAAACTGCTGTTCTACCTATATCTCCGCCTTCACATACAAGTAAGTCTCCAAACTCCAATCTGTATTTAATCTCTTCTTCATATGTAAAATTCATCTTATCTAATTTACTAGTATCAATAAACCCCCACAATACATTCGCAGTACGTAAAAAATATTTTTGATTATTACCAACACGATTTTTCTGAGATAGCTGTTTACCTTGTTGGATATCAAAGATATCCCCCAACCTCACCACCTCCCACTCTTTTGGCAATGGTCCAAGTTCGGTTATGTGATAGTTTGCAGGAATTTCAGTATTTGTGTTTCTAGTATCTTCCATATTTATTCTCCATTTGTATTCTATATAAGAACAACGAGCAAAGTCGAAACGTCTGCAGCAGTATCACGGTGGCTTCGACTTCGCTCAGCCACCGATTAGATTTTTACTCAGGCAGCGAATGAACGGTGGTTTCGACTTCGCTCAGCCACCGATCAAATTTTTGCTAAGGCAGCGAACGATGATGTTCCCCTGTGGTAGTTGAGCGAAGCCGAAACTACCGCTTTTTGTAATTCAAATGTGAAGTTTCGTTCATGCATTTAGCTAATTCTTTTAATTTTTCTGTCATATTGTTTATTAATGCTTCTTTCTTTTTTCTACTCCAGCCTTGCACCTGTTTTTCTCTATAAAATGCTTCATCGATTCTGGAATATTCTTCAAAGTAAACTAATTTTAATGGTAATCGTCTCTTTGTGTAATTTGCACCTTCGCCTGATTGATGCTGAGCTAATCTGAGTTCTAAATTATTAGTACTTCCTGTGTAGTAGCTACCATCCGAACATTGAAGTATGTACATATAACCTTTCATAATCCTAATTTTTCAATTATAGCTAACGAATCTTTATCCATCTTGCTGAATGCAAACCATTTTTTACCTAAGTCTTTGAGAGATGCACCGATGTGATACACTTCAGTTTCATCAATTATGAGAAAGCGGTCGTGAGAAACTACAAAGGTATAAATACTTAAACTACCATATTGAGCATTAAATCTTTTTGCATCTCCTTGTAATGCTTTGCCAATATTTTTAGTGTAAATTCTCACTGATACACCTATTTGCTTTTTCGAAAAAAGATTTAGCACGGTTTCATCCACAAAATTATCAATAAGTATCAAGCTACTTTTAGCACTTTTAACCAGATTACTGATAAAAACCCAGGCATCAAATATCTGCCCATCAAAGAAGATACCTTTGTCGGGTTGGGTTTGTTTTGTTGCCAATGCTCTAAAAATTTCGTCAATTTTTCTGTCGGTATCCAGTTGTTTAATTTCAATTCGGTCTAAGCGTTCAAATAAGTTTGCATTTTGCATAATAAACTTACGCATTGCGACAAATGCCCTCATTATCATAATACTCACTCTGGCTGCCTTTTCACTTTTCAAAACAGCCGAAACAGCAGCTACCCCTTGTTCTGTGAAAACATAGGGCAAAAATCCGCCCAGTGTTTGTTTAGAAGGTATCGCATTTTGCGATACCAAAACATTTACTTCCTCCTCTGTAAGCTGAAAAACAAAATCATCAGGAAAGCGGTTAGCATTTCTTTTTACTTGCTCTCTTAAGCGTATAGGTTTTACTTCATAAAATGCCGCTAAATCTTTGTCTAAAATTACTTGAACTCCTCTAATGGTGAATATCTTTCTTTCAACTGCTTGTTGTGTCAAGGTTATATCAAGTTCTTTTTTGGTCATATTCCAATCTTTCAATAATATTTTTTAATTTGAGGTCTATCTCTGCGGCTTCCTTTTCCAGTTCCTTAATTTCTTGCCATATTTCACCTATTGGGCGGTATTCTTCTTCCTCGCTGATATGAACATACCGCGTGGGTGCAATGTTGTAGTCATTTTTGACAATCTCTTCTTTTGATACAATCTTGCTGAATTTATCAATCTCTTTCCATTCTAAAAATGTATTTGCAATTTTTTCTATTGATTCATCGGTTATGTAGTTTTTTGGTGTGCCTTTAGTATATTCTTGCGAAGCATTAACTAAAAGCATTTTATTCTTACGTTCAGCGAGTTTGTTTTTATTCAAAAAAATCACTATTCCAGGTGCAGTGGTATTGTAGAAAAGATTCTCAGGTAGATACAAAACACCTTCTATGTAATCATTTTCAACAAACCATTTTCGTACTTCTTTTTCCTTGTTTATGTTTGCATTCCCTGAACCACGGCTTGCTGCACCTGTATCAAGAACAACCGCAGCTTTGCCGTTTTCATTTAAAGAAGCCAGAATATGCTGCATCCAGCCCCAGTCGGCACTCGATTTGCCAGGAAAACCCGCACCAGATGGAAATCTACCATACACATCTGCATCATAATCTTTTTCATCAAACATATCCTGATTCCACATAGGATTAGCAACAACGCGGTCGAATCTCATTAAACGGTTATTCTCAATGAATTTTGGATTTCGGAAGGTATCTCCGATTTCTATCTGTCCCTCCATATCATGAATGATCATATTCATATTCGCCATTGCCCATGTTTGCGGTATATATTCCTGACCATAAAGTTTAAGCGGCTGAAATCTTTTTATATGTTTTGCTTGCATTTTTTCATTTAATACAAGTTCACATTTAATAAGAAGCCCTGCTGAACCACAACAAGGGTCATATATTCGCATGCCGGGTTCTGGATCCATAATCTTTGCCATAATAAATCCAACTTCTTTTGGTGTATAAAATTCTCCAGCGCTCTGCCCACTATCTTCGGCAAATTTTCGAATAAGGTATTCATAACTTCTGCCAATAATGTCTGGTTCAACATCATTTAACCCAAGTCTTTTCTGACTTATTTTTTCTATAAGATTAGACAAGCGGTCATCGTCGATATCGCGCATTCCATGTGTGGTGGCATTAAAATCTGTTCGGTCAATAATGCCTGAAAGTTTGGGATTTTCTCTGGCAATATCGCGCAAATGTGTCGTGAGTTTTTCTCCAATGTTGTCCGTGAGTTTACGAATTACAGACCAAACGGGTTCTTCCAGATTTTCAGGTCTAAAGGGTATATAGAAGCGAACCAGTTTTTTATCTTTCTCTACCAGTTGAAAAGCCTTTTTTCTTGAGCCAACTTCTTTAGCAATTCTATTGATTTCATCATCAAAGACATCACAAAGTCGTTTGACGAAAATTAATGGCAGGATAAAATCCTTATACTTTGTTGCATCCTGAGCACCTCGTATACTACAAGCAGCATCCCAAATCCATGCTTCCAATGATTTGTTATTGTTTTCTTTTGCCATTTTATGCTCCTATAATTTAATATAAAACAATCTTTCTGTAGTAATTTTATTTTATCTTCATCAAATTAACAAATCCGCCAATGCCTATAATCTTTGCGCCGATGAATACTTTGTTTTAAGTCCATAAAAAGTCCCTACCTGTAAAATTAAAAAATTTCGTTTAACTTTCTTTTGATAGGAGTTGTGTAGCAATTTCATTATCTCTTTTTTCTTGTGAAGTTAAACAAAGGTAATAACTGTCTTCCCACTAATTCTTTGACTCACTTTATTTTATTTTTTAAACCCCTGACCATTATTCATAATTATTGTGATTTATGCACCAATTGCGCCGTAATTCAACATTACGGGAATTAATGGTCATTCCGGTCCGGCGCTATAAAAGGTGAGGCTTCTTTATTTCTACAAATAGATCGCTGCTACGCAGCTGCAATTAACAGATAGTAACTGCCCTACAAACATGTCGTTGCTATGTAGATGAAATTAGCTGATGGTTCCGGTACTACAAACATATCGTTGCTACGCAGCTATTATACAATAACTTAACCTCTGTACGGCAAAAATCCACAATCTTAAATCCACAATCCAAAATCCGCAATCCGAAATAAAAATAAATCCTCAATCCGAAATCCGAAATAATCCAATCTCCTCCGGGAAACGAGTTCAATACTTTTAAAATTCCTTCAGAATATTTCTTAATATTCCCATGCCGGTCAAGCAAACAATTTTATATCTTTGAGCCGCTTTTAATACGGGAAGAACCTCAGACCAGGCACCCTGGTAGTACGGAATTTAATGATATAATAAAATTTACGGAGAGATGCCAGAGTGGTCGAATGGGGCGGTCTCGAAAACCGTTGTCCCGAGATATCGGGACCGGGGGTTCGAATCCCCCTCTCTCCGCATCACAATTCACTCCCGCAGCAAGCTGCGGGATTTTTTATTTTCAGACTGACGAACCGGGCTTGCCCGGGTGAGGAAGGATGAAAATAAAAAACTCATGAGCGAAGCAAATGAGGAAGTGAATTGTGATGATTGGTTCTCCCCCAGGGATCACCGAAGGTAATCCCCGATTTTCTTTCCCCGGTTCGTTTATATGAGCCGAACAAAACTTGTTTTGTGAAGGCTATGAACAAAAACAAAACACCCGCGAAGCGGGAGTTTGTTTTGACGGTGCAGGGTGCTCCCCAAGGGGATCACCGAAGGTAATCCCCGATTTTCTTTCCCCGGTTCGTTTATATGAGCCGAACAAAACTTGTTTTGTGAAGGCTATGAACAAAAACAAAACACCCGCGAAGCGGGAGTTTGTTTTGACGGTGCTGGGTGCTCCACCGGGGATCGCGAACGAAGTGAGCAATCCCGGTTATAATGACAAATTACACCCTTTGTGTCTGAACCTGTAAGCGAGCCATGCTTGCATGAACAAGGATAAATGAAAATAAAACAAGACTTATAAGTAAAAATTCTTCAATAAAATATTCTCTTAAGGCAAAAGGTTGTAAATAATTAAGAAAAAATTTCGTAAATTTGATATATACTGTTAATCAAGTTTGTTTGATTAATAAAACTTGTTTATAACACTAAAGGCTCCTTACAATGAAAAAAAATTTTTCCATTCTGATCATCCTTGCACTTTTTGCAGGTTGCCAGTTCAGCAGGTCGGTTAAAAAAGATTTTTTATCCGGAATAACATCTACTGGAAAAAACATCTCATGCGAAGATGTATTCGTTACAGTTAACAACGAAAAAATATCTGGTAACACATTTATTTACGGTGAAACCTTCTTCATTAATTTCAGTAATGTGACGGGCTTCACAAAAACCGACGACAAAGTATTCCCCGAAATGACAATTTTTGTAGTGAATGCTTCAGGAGACACCCTGTTAAGTTCGGACAACCTTTTATCCGACTACTCCGACGGAACAAACCTTTCACCTTTAAGCCTGATGGCCAATCTCACTGTTGCAGATCCAATAAAATCAAAAGAAGAATATAAAGCAATAGTAACCATAACTGATAAAAGAGGTGATGGGACCTTCAACACGGAATATAAATTTAAGGTGATTGAAAATGATAAAATTGTTATTGAAACCACAGATGTATCGTATGATGAAGTATATCTATTCTCGGAAGAGCGTAACAGGATTATAACGGATAACAAGATAAAATTCGACGATAATACTTATGTTATTATTGAAGGTCTGAAAGGTTTCAGTGAAACCGACGGAATGGTTTTCCCGGGGTTAAGCGTTAAAATTGCAGACGCTTCAAAAAATACGCTTCTGGAAAATGATGATTTATTTACCGATTATACTGAATCAGGAATTGATGCTGCTATTCTCACCCGCCGGGTTTCGGCACACTTCAGCATTCCTGAAATAAAGGTCAACAACCCCCTCAACTGCATAATGACTGTGTGGGACAAAAAGAGCAATGCGAAAATAAAAATTACTACTGATCTGGTTCTGGAATAACAGCTTCTCAGATTCTGCCCTTAAGCACCCTTAAGTACCATCAACCCCTCAATTTTTTCTTCCTCAACTTCCACTGCCGGATTAAAAGCTTCGCTGTTCATATACTTCAGTACCGAGAATAAGAGTTGCCTCGAAACAGGCCGGTTTTCAAGGTCGTCGGTCAGGTTAATGCTGCAAACCATTATCTTTCCGCCCCCGCATTTTGCTTCAAAAAGCAACCCGAGCCGGCGGTTTTTAAACCAGTCGTCAACAAGTTGTACAAGGGGTTTCAATTCTGCCGGAAAACCATCCAGCACCATTGCCTGGGAATGCATCACCGGATCCCACCACTGACAGTTGCTGTGGTATTCCGTCGGAAAGTAACTGAAAACAGAATGTTCAGGATCACATAATATTCCAAGGGTATGCGGCGCCTGCCCCCTTGTCCATGCAGTGTTCCAGAAAATGCTTGAAAACCCTACAGCTATATCCGCACCCTTATCTTTTGCAACCTTACCATAAGTCAATAAAAGAACCTTTCCTCCCTGTTTCAGCACTTCCTCAGTCCTGTAATCAACCCTGTCGGTAATATAAACATTCCCACTGTCAGCCTTAATTTCTGACGGATATACCCAGAAATCCCATTTATTTCTGAAAGATGTTCCGTTCAGAGCAATCTCAAAGGTGAGTCTGGACGGTTTCCGGATATTTTCAAGGCTCATAACGAATGCCCCTGCACCGGTGCAGTTGCCGATCGGTATCTCATCAATTTTAATACTTTCAGACTTAATGGTTTTCAAACCATCTGTTACTCTGAAAATCACAGTTACATTTCTTAATGGTTTTTCTCCGAAATGGAAAATTTCGGCATCTGCCCTGAATGTATCATCGTTCCTGTAAACCATTTTCGGTATTCTTGCAAGCGGTACGGTTTCGTTACAGAACATCCTGAATTCCTCAGGTGTTATATATCCTTTAGACTCAAAAAACGGATTAAGAATACCTACAAGTGCTGTTCCCTGTCCGGTAAAATCATGAAGCTGAAGCATCTGGAAACCTGCATAACCCGGTGTCCGTAGAGCTGCCTCTATATCTGCCTTATAGCACAGAACCTGAAGCTTTCCTGAAGCCATGAGGAAATCTTCAGCCTGGTCACCCATACCGTTCTCCTCCAGAGTCTCTTTGAAGATTTCAAGATTTGTCGGTTTGAGAATCCCGGTGTATTTATCAATCTCCCTGAAATCAGGATAAACGCACCATTGACCAATCTCATGTCCCACTACAGGTACTTTATATTTTGAAATAATATCCCCGAAATCAAACATTGTCTGCGGCGGTTGTGCATTTATCACACTTTTCACCCCTTCACCCCAGTGCTGGATCCGCGGGTCGGGAATCAGATGATAGTCATTTTCAGGAATAACGGGCCATCCTGCAGCCGATGTATATACCCTTCTGTTGTCAATTGATTTCCAATAATTTATTAATTTTCCCAGAAATTCATTCTGGTTTCTTCCTGCCGGCTCGTTTCCGTATGCGAGCATACAGAACGACGGGTGGTTTCCGTATTCCCTTATAATATTGTCTCCTTCCTCCAAAACAAAACTGTCAACCGATCTTCCATCGCCAATCGAACTGCCCTGATTTGCCCAGGAACTGCATTCAACATGAAGGTATATCCCTGTCAGATCAGCAGCAATAAATGCAGCCTCGGGCGGGCAATAAGAATGAAACCTCATATGGTTGAGACCGTATTCCTTAAGTATTCTCATAACTCTCAGCCATGCAGCAGTATCGCATGGAGGATAGCCTGTAAGCGGAAAGATGCAACATTCAGTGGTCCCTCTCAGAAAAACGGGACGGCCGTTAACCTCAAAACGGGTACCGTCAGCCCTGATTTCACGCATGCCGAAGTCTTCCTGTTTTATATCATAGATTTTACCTGACTTATCTTTGAGTATTACAGTGAGCCTGTACATTGCGGGATTGAATTCACTCCAGAGCTCCGGATTCCTGCCCATCGGATAATCTAAAATGAAATCACTCTTTTGCGAATTGACAGAAATATTTTTTTCCGTTTTCCGGCATGCTTTGCTGTTTTTTGTATTAAAACTTTCGGCCCTGAGAATAATTTTACCGTTGAATTGCGTATCGGCGTCTTGAACTACCGTAATCACCACCTTAGCCTTTTTCTCTTTTATATCCGGATAGATTTTTATGCAGCCTATGGATGTATTTGGACAAGCCCTGAGGTAGATATCCCCGGCAATTCCGTTCCAGTTTCCCTGTGTATGATCACTGATACTATGGGAATTAACACCAACCGGGGTAATTATCCTGTTATCAATTCTCACCGTTATAAGATTTTTGCCTTCTTTTACAAGTCCGCTGAGGTCATATTCATGAGGAGTAGCCAGGCTGTTACATACACCTGCCTTTATCCCGTTTACATATACGGTAGATTCCCAGTGACAACGTTCAAGGAACAAAGAGATTCTCTTTCCCTGCCATCCTGAAGGAATGTCAACTTCCTTCTGATACCATGCAATTCCCACGTAATACTTTACGGGTTTAAGCCAGAAAGGAATTTTAATATTTCCCGGTTTCCTGTATTTTTCATATCTGTCATCATCAAAATAAGATCTGTCAATAATATCACCGGTCCATTCAGTATCAACAGTTACATCATTACCTTTTCCATTCTCAGCCATTGATCCGGGAAGTATAACCTTGTCTTCAAAAATCTGGTTGTACCATTCCTCTCTAATCCCTGTATTAAGTGAATCAGTCCTGAAATTCCATTCACCTGCAAGTGAAATTCTTTCATCTTTAAATTCTTGCTTTGCCATAAATCCGGCCAATATGAAAAATGCCATAATAATAAAATTATTATTCATAAGATAAAATTTATTAACTACATATTTAGTTACTTAATTGTTTTAACCACCGGTATCTCAATACTTACATCTTTCATCCCGTCGGACGAAGCATTAAGAATGATTTTGCCCGGAACTTTACCAGCTTTGATTATGGCCAATCCTAGTCCGTTAAAAACACTCCTCCTGTTCGATTTATAAGGTTCGTGGTCAGAAGGATTCCCGTTTTCAAGTCCGAGGAGTCTGCCTTCACCCTCAACTTTGTAATAAACCATATTTGAGGCAGTAGGCACTACACGCCCTTCCCTGTCGGTGATTTCAATTTTAATATGAGCTATATCTTCATTATCAGCATATAAAACTTCCCTGTCGGATGTAAGTCTTATAAATGCAGGTTCTCCTGTTGTTTCCAGTATTGCAGTAACCACTGTCTTCCCTCCTTTTTTACCGACGGCGGTAATTTTTCCGGGTTCATATGGGACATCCCAGGCAAGATGAAGGTCGGCAGTAGTCGGAAATATTTGTGGCGATTCATATCTGTTCCATCCGCCTGATGTGCCCTGGCGCGGGAATTCGATCCTTTTCTCGCCATAGGATTTCCCGTTAAGAAAAAGCTCAACCGCATCACAGTTGGTATAAGCCAGAACCGGGATAACTTTTCCTTTCATTTCCGGCCAGTTCCAGTGGGGGAATAAATGAATAAAAGGCTCTTCTGTCCACTGGCTTTTATAAAAATAATATCCGTCTTTTGGAAATCCGCAAAGGTCAATAACCCCGCTGGAAGAACTTTTTGACGGCCAGAAAGCTTCACCGAGATAATCAATCCCCGTCCACATGAAATCACCGATTACATACGAATTCATTCTTACAAATTTCCATAGTTGTTCAGCCCGTATCATCCTTGTATTATAGTTTGGAAATAATTTTGAAGTATCCTTACCGAAATCATAATAGCCTCTTATACCTCCAACTGATACGCTTTCGGTACCTGCCATTTTCCAGTCAGGATGATTATGGCGATCAATACTGTAATAAAGTTCCCTTCTCTCATGCCATCTGTCAACATAATTATATCCGACAATATCCAGAAGGTTTAAAAATTCCAGTCTGGCAGGATTATCATCAGCTGCTATGTTATCGCACCCGACAGTTACCGGCCTGGTTGGATCTTCAGAATGGAATATATCGAGTATCCATTTAAGTATTTTTTCACCACCTTCAACAGGTTGTTCTCTTATCTCATTTCCTGCGCTCCACATTACAACCGACGGGTGGTTACGGTCGCGCCTGATAAATGAAATCAGATCCCGCTCAGCCCATTCGTCAAAATATTTATTGTACCCGTATGTAACTTTCCCCCTCTTCCACTCATCAAAAATTTCATCCATAACTAAAAACCCCATTCTGTCGCATAGGTCTAAAAATTCAGGTGCCACAGGGTTATGAGATGTTCTTATGGCATTACATCCCATTTCTTTAAGAATCTGAAGCCGCCTCTCCCATACCCGAGGAGGAACAGCTGCTCCCAGACAACCTGCATCATGATGCAGGCAGACACCTTTCATTTTTACATTTTTTCCGTTGAGAATGAACCCCCTGTCAACATCATAAAATATTTCCCTGATTCCAAAAGGTGTATACACTTCATCAACAGGTTTGCCATTGACAGAAATCCTTACAACCAGTGTATATAATACAGGCGTCTCTATGGACCACAGTTCAGGATTATCAACAGTAATGAGGTGTTTTACACTGGTGTTTTCTCCCGGTGCAAGTTCAACGGCTGTTTCAGCAGTTCCTTTAACAGAATTGTTTTTATCGAGAATGAAGCTGTAAACAATAGCTTTTGTTGCTGCCGGATAAGCATTCTCAACCTCAGTTGCTACAGACACTGTAGCTTTCCTGTCCGACACTTCAGGAGTCGTTATGTATACCCCCCACTGCCTGACATGCAGGTAGTCTCTCTTTATAAGCCATACCTTACGATAAATGCCTGATCCTGAATACCACCTTGAATTTGGCTGAAGAGAGTTGTCAACTCTCACTGCAATGATATTTTCTCCTTCTTTTAAATACGGATCGAGGTTATAATAAAAGCTGTTGTATCCGAAAGGGTAGTGTCCAAGGTGTTTTCCATTGAGCCATACATCACTGTTCATGTATACACCGTCAAAAAGAATAACATGATTCATTTTCAATTCATTCTTTTTAACGGTAAAATGTTTTCTGTACCATCCGATACCTGTGGGAAAGTATCCACCTGCCCCACCTGAAGGGGCATTCTGGTCTACTTTTCCCTCTATGCTCCAGTCGTGAGGCAGATCGAGTATCCTCCAGTTGCTGTCGTCAAAACCAGATGTAAAAGCAGTTGCAGTATCGCCTTTATAAAACCTCCAGTCCTCATTGAAAGCTATTATAACTCTTGGTCCTTTCTGAGCTGCAAGAAAAGGAGCAGGCAGAAGTCCCAAAATAATGATCAGATATAATAAGGTTTTGCTTTTCATAACAACTATTTGATTTTGAAAAAGTCTATTTTCCTGTCAAATCATGTTCAATCTGTTCAAGTGATTTCCCTTTTGTTTCAGGGAGTTTTTTCAGGATAAACCAGAAACCGAGTATACAGATAAATCCGTATACCCAGAAGGTTCCCGAGGCACTTAACAGGCTGTTAAGCAGGGGGAAAGTGTAGGTCAGCACAAAACATGCCGACCATAGCGAAAATGTGGCAATTGCCATTGCCGTGCCGCGTATCCTGTTGGGAAATATCTCCGACAGCACTACCCATGTAACCGGAGCCAGCGACATGGCATAACATGCAATTGCTGCAACAACCATAACCAGTAAGGGCAATCCCTGAAGTTTGAGAAAATACATTGTCCCCACCACTGCAAAAATTACCGCAAGTCCTCCTGCACCTAACAGCATCAGGGCTTTACGACCTGCTCTGTCAACTGTAAACATTCCGACAAAAGTAAAAATAAGGTTGACACTCCCGGTAATAACTATATTGAACATAATGTCTGAAACACTGTAACCTGCACCGGCAAATATTTCCTGGGCATAATTGAAAATCACGTTGATGCCGCACCATTGCTGAAAAACAGCGAGAGTAATTCCAACAATAAGAATTTTAAATACTTCCGGCTTAAACAATTCCCTTAAGTCAATTCTTTCACTCCCCGAATTGAAAGTCTCAATTACCGAATTGAGTTCAGCATCCGCATAATTACTGCCTCCGATTTTTGAAAAAATTCTGTGAACTTTAAGTCTTTTCCCGGGGTTTTTAGCCAGCCATCTCGGGCTTTCAGGCACAAACCACATAAGCACAAAAAACAATACTGCCGGTATTCCGCAGGCATAGAACATCCAGCGCCAGCCGGTCTGTCCGTTCCATGAGTTAAGTATATAATCGCTGCCTGCGCCAGGAGGAACAGGTTCGGCAATCCTCCAGTTGATAATCTGTGCGGCAAGTATCCCTATCACAATAGTCAGCTGGTTGATAGAAACTAAAGCTCCTCTGTATCTGGCGGGTGTTATCTCGGAAATATAAACAGGAGAAAGATTTGAAGCCAGTCCAATGCCGATCCCTCCCAGTATTCTGAAAAAAATAAATTCATCTAACGATTTTGCGGAACCTGTTCCCATTGATGCTGCAATAAACAAAAAGGCCGAGAAAATAAGCAGTCTTTTTCTCCCGAATCTGTCGCTACTCCACCCCGAAAGCATTGAACCGGCTATACATCCGGCAATAGCACAACTCATTGCCCATCCCTGCAGGGCCGGAATACCTGAAATCCCGAAATAGGGCTCATAAAACGGCTTGGCTCCACCTATCACAACCCAGTCATATCCGAAAAGAAGCCCTCCCAGAGCCGAAACAAATGAAACCCCGATAATGTATTTCCAGTTGTATGAATATGATGTCATGTTTATGAAAATCAGATAGTTAAGATTTAATATAGGATGCGTATTTTATTTATAGGAAAAATAGTATCTTTTAAGTAATAATTCGAATAAAAATGCAAAAAAGATTAACATGAGTTATCTGTCTGAATAAGTATATTTTATGAAACCGGGCAGTGACATACCTGAACCTCTGCTTTTCAATCCTCTGAAACACCATCTCGGATATATAAGAGATTTCACAGAGTATTATTCCATACAGGAGCACTTCGACAGAACAGAGTTTTTAAGAATACTGGGACATATAGGAGGTTCTGTCATGGACATTTATTCAGGGGTTCTTACCTGTAAAGAAATTTGCATGCAGGCCCTTGAAATAATGAAAAGAGGAAATCTTCTTACGAAAGAAAGATTCATTGCATGGACCGGGAGCAAATTAAAAGATTTCCGAACCATAGAATTACCGGATGGCTCAAAATGGGTTATGAAATATTATAATCATGAGCAGCACTGGGCGCACATCTTTCCGGCAAGATTAAGCCCTCATTCATTCAGGGTTAAAGCAAACACGCTCAAATCGGCAATTCTCTATCAGGTATTTGTAGGGAAAGACTTTATTTCGGAGGAGTCTCTTAATAAAGCCAGAGCTATAGGTAACCTTTCGCCGGTAAAAGATGTATTCGATGCCGAGGCTATAACTGCTATGATTGAATTAATAAGAGGCTGACAAAAATCTCATCCCCTGCTCCATTTGCCTTATATCTTTCGACCTTTATTTTTCCACTTTTACCTTTCTTCTTTTATCTTTTGTCTTTTTTCTTTTTCCTTTTAACTTTTTCCTTTTACCTTTTGCCTTTTGCCTTTTAACTTTCGCCTTTAAACTTTCGCCTTTAAACTTTAAAAGCAGCCTTTAGGCTGCTTTTCCTGTAGTCCCGGAGCGATTGTTCGCTCCCGCAACCCACAAACACAAGCCGCTCACGAGCTCGTCCCGCTCCG
>Ga0067045_1027620_pt1 | contig 80328 bp, 72 predicted proteins | sample TerdegcTABiofilm_FD_59184 | JGI IMG/M metagenome (GOLD analysis project Ga0067045, IMG submission 59184) | Combined Assembly of (Gp0054472, Gp0054536) Wastewater bioreactor microbial communities from Singapore -Terephthalate degrading... | reverse complement strand
TAGTAATACTAATTTGCATTCAAAATGTCTATGTCATTGCGAACCTTAGAATAAGGTGAAGCAATCTCGTAGGTTATCGCCTATGAGATTGCCGCGTCGTTTTGCTTATGCAAAACTCCTCGCAATGACATATAAATTTAAGGTTTTTTCAGCAATCCAATCTACAGTTCAAATTCTTTAAATTCCTAAATTTTTGTTGAAATTTTCATATATTTTGTTAATATGAAAATTTTTATTGTCAATCCGCATTTGCCTTTGCAGTTTATAATGATGATGAAATAAACTGACAAATAAAAATCACCAAATATAACTGACAACGCTCGATTGGAATCAAGGAGACAAGATATGATCGAGGTAAAAAATCTTACCAAACGGTACGGAATGACGGTTGCGGCGAAAGATGTGTCTTTCACTGTCAACAAGGGCGAAGTGCTTGGGTTTCTCGGTCCCAATGGCGCCGGTAAAACCACAACGATGAAGATTCTGACTTGTTTTATGCCTCCGACTTCGGGAACGGCCAATATCGCCGGATTTGATATTCTGGAAGATTCGCTTGAAGTCCGTAAACGAATCGGGTACCTTCCTGAAAACACACCTCTTTATACGGATATGAAAGTGGAAGATTATCTTTCTTTTATCGCGCAAATCAGGTGTATTCCAAAATCCAGCCGAAAAGAGCGCATAAAAAAGATGATCGGCGTATGCAATCTGCAAAGCGTGCTGAAAAAAGATGTAGGCGAACTGTCCAAAGGGTTCAAGCAAAGAGTCGGGCTTGCCCAGGCGATGATACATGATCCGCAGATACTTATTCTTGACGAGCCGACTTCAGGGCTTGATCCGAATCAGATTATAGAAATCAGGGGTTTGATCAAAGAGCTTGGAAAACAAAAGACAATCATATTGAGCACTCATATTCTTCCTGAAGTATCCGCTACCTGCGACAGGGTGATAATAATTAACGAGGGGAAACTTGTTGCTTCAGGCACTCCTGAAGAACTTCAGGATTCCGCGCAGGGCGATTCAATCCTGTACGCGACAATTCAGGCGGAAAAACCTGAGATTGAGAAAGTGTTGTCCCGCGCGGATTACATAAAAGAACATAAATTCATTGAGCAGATTGATAAATCATACAGATACAAAATGATAATAGCGAAAAGCGAAACCAATCCCGGCGAAAGCATTTTTAAACTTGCGCTGGATAAAGGCTGGATATTAAGTGAGATTCATAAAGAATCCATGTCTCTGGAAGATATATTCCTGAAACTAACCCGCGAAAAATAAGATGGAGATTACATAAAATGGGAATAATATTCGCTATTTTCAAAAAGGAATTCAGAAGTTATTTTGTATCGCCCGTAGCGTATGTGATGATCACAATTTTTCTTATTGTGAGCAACTGGTTGTTTTTCAATACTTATTTTCTCGACAAAGAAGCTTCCATGCGGTTATTTATAGCAAGACTGCCGTGGATATTCCTGTTTTTTGTGCCCGCCGTTACGATGCGTGTTTGGGCGGAAGAAAAAAAGCTCGGCACAATTGAACTGCTGATGACACTGCCGATAAAAGATTTCGAGGCGGTTATCGGCAAATTCCTGTCAAGTTTTGGTTTTCTGGTTTTATGTCTTTTGCTTACGTTTACGGTTCCTGCTACCATAGCATATACCGGCAATCCCGACTGGGGGCCGATTATCGGCGGGTATCTCGGCGCATTGCTTATGGGTACGGCTTATTTGTCGCTGGGATTGTTTATTTCTTCTATTACTGAAAACCAGATAATCGCATTTATCCTGTCTATCATGATTTCTTTCGCTTTTCTGATTATCGGCGATAATTTTGTTTTATATTCGGTTCCCGATTTTTTTGTGCCTGTTTTTGAATATATCGGGTTCGGGTCGCATTTTATGAGTATCTCGCGGGGCGTTATCGATTCCCGTGATCTCGTATATTATTTTTCATTTATATTTTTCTTTTTGTTTTTGAATATCAGATCAATAGAAAGCAGAAAATGGTGATGAAAGGGGAGATGCAGATATGAAAAGGAAAGTTCAATATACTACCCAGTCGACATTATCTATTCTGATAGTATTAGTCGTGCTGATATTTATTAATATTTTATCTCAAACCAAATTTTTAAGATGGGATTTAACGGCTAATCAGCAGTACACCATATCCCCTTCGACAAAAAAGATAATCGGTAAACTCGATGATATCATAAACGTAAAATTATATTTCTCAAAAAACCTGCCGCCAATTCTTCAGATAAAAGAGAGAAGGATAAAAGATCTGCTGGATGAATACAGGGCTTATTCAAAAGGACGGATCATAGTTAAAAAAGAGGATCCATCTTCCGATACTGAACTTGAAAATAAAGTCAGAAGCATAGGAGTTCCTCAGGTTCAGATGACGTACCGGCAGAAAGATGAAGTGGAGGTTAAAAACGGGTATTTCGGGCTGGCGGTATTCTACGGCGGCAAAAAAGAAGTTATACCGATAATCCAGGACGAGGATAATCTCGAATACGATCTTACGTCGGCGATCAGCAAAGTTACTTCGGATACGGTTTTGAAAGTCGGGTTTTCAACCGGCCATGATGAAAGAGATGTGGAGAAGGATTATTCATTGATCAAGGGCGCGTTGAATCAGCAGTATGAAACCGCAGTTGTTCCCATAAGCGAGGATCAGCCGGTTCCGGCGGATATTACAACGCTGATTATCGCAGGCCCTAAAAAAGATTTTACCGAAAAAGAGCTGTTCCAGATAGACCAGTACCTCATGAAAGGCGGAAAACTTATAGTCCTGATGGAAATGGTTCAGATCAATCTCGAAATGGGGTTATTTGCTACTCCTTTGGAGAATAAGCTGAACAACCTGCTCGAATCTTACGGGATAAAAATAAACCAGGATTTCGTGCTCGACAGGTACAATGACAGGCTTACTTACAGCGAATCTCCCGATAACCGGATACAATATGTTACCACAGTGAATTATCCTTTTTTTATTAAAGCCATGAAAAAATATTTTGCTGAGAACAGTCCGATTTTGCGCGGACTTGAATCCATCACTTTCCCATGGATCAGCTCGTTAAGCCTGATTAACTCCAAACTCAAGGATGCAGAAACCGTTGAGCTGATTAAATCGAGTGAATTTTCATGGGTGCAAAAGGATAATTTCAATCTAAACCCGAAACAGCAGTTTGCCGTACCGCCTGATCAGGAGAACCAGTATTTGCTCGCGGCAGTTATCACAAACGAGTTCACAAGTTATTTTAAAGGAAAGGAAATACCGAAAGGTTCCGCGGAAAAAGAGAATGAATCGGCAGATGTTGCCCTTAAAATCGTTGAGAAAAGCCCAAAAACTAATCTTATGGTAGTGGGTAACTCGTACTTTATTACTGCGGATTCGTTGCGAAGGTTCCAGAGCAACGCGGTTTTTTTTCTAAATTCTGTCGACTGGATTACGCAAGGCGAGGCTTTAATCGGTATAAGAAGCAGGTCGATAACGGAACGCCCGATAGAGGAGGTATCCGAGAATTCCAAGTCTGTTATAAAATTTATAAATATTTTCGGCGGGTCGATTTTGATTGTTTTTATCGGGCTTACAATTTTTTATCTGAGAAAACGCGAACGGAAGATGTATGAATCAATGCTTTCGCAGTAACCCGTTTATGCCGGTCGGGAAAATAATTATTATAATTTCGGCGCTGATTTTAGTAACGGGATGCGGTAAAAAAGAAGGTAAACTTATTTTTCCTGACCTTAATCCCTATGAAGTCGATACGGTTACTTTTACAAGGGAAAAAGGCGATTACAATGTTCTGTTGAAGAAAGTGAGTTCTGACAAATGGGTTGTAATTAAAGGCAATCACCAGTTCTGTGCGGATAAAAAAGCCGTACTGAATTTCCTGAATATGGTTGCCTACGCACGATACGCCGATATCATCAAACCGGATAACAAAAAAGCCAAAAATATCGAATCCGCAAAAAAATCTGTGGGAACATGCGTTACTATAGTACAGGGGACAAAGAAATTTGAGTTCAGCGTAAAAAAAGCCGGTGAAGATTATCAGAGTTCATATTTGCTTCTCGAGAATAATGATAGTTGCGTAAGATGTTGCCCTTATTTGAATTCCGTAGTTAATTATCCTCTCCAGAAATGGATTGAAAAATGCGTGTTCGATTTGCCTTTGGATAAAGTCAAAACTGTCCAGATATATTTAAATGGAGATATTCTGGCGCATTGGAACAGAAGAAGCGTATTTTACCCATGGAAAAGCGAGATTGACCGTTCAATAAATGTATCATCGGCAAATATTGAAAAATTTTATTCACTGATTTCAAAATTAAGGATATATGATGGCCAATATTATAATGAAAATACGGAGTATGGACTAAAACTGCCGAAACTTATGATAAAAACATTCGATTTCGAGGGGAATATAACTCAGATAAAAGTCGGTTTGCAGAAAAACAGTTCATTTTATTATGCCTCCCGTTTTGAAAATGCAAAAGAAGAGATAGTTCTTCTTTCTTCCACATGGATCGGAAAAATGGAAGATATTTTATCCGATATATTAAACAGGAAAATTGCTGTACGGTAAAAAACAGTAAACTCATTGGAATTTCTGGCTATCTTTACTTAAGGTTAAACTGATTCGAGTTTCAAATTATAATAATCCGAAATTAAGAAGTATTCCGAAAAAGGTTTTGCTTTTTTTTAATGAAGAGAATCTTTTTATCGTTTTAGTTTTTGCATTGTCAATTCTAAAATAAAAGCATATTCATATTAGTTGCAGATTGCGATTTGGCTTGACATTTTCGTGACAATACTATATTTTTTATGGATTTTGTGAGGATTTGTTATGAAAGATGATGATATACCTTTTTATGATTTTGTCCCGTCGGTTGAAGACGGGGAACAGACAATATATACAATAAAAGAACCGGAACCGCCGAATTACAAATTGCATTTTATTTTATTTGTAATTACGTTTCTATCCACTACAATTTCAGGTGCGGCGATGGCAGGGTACGTGAGGCCGTCGGGTTTTTTTAGTTTATTTTCCATAAAATATTTGTCTCAAGGGTTATCGTTCTCGATTCCGCTGATGTTTATACTTTTAACCCATGAAATGGGACATTTTATCGCTTCTAAAATCCATCGGGTCGACGCAACGCTTCCTTATTTTATTCCGGCTCCGACTATGATCGGTACTTTCGGTGCGTTTATTAAAATGCGGTCTCCCATATATGATAAACGCGCTCTTGTAGATATTGGAGCGGCAGGTCCTTTATCGGGATTTATAGTGTCTATTCCGATTCTAATATTGGGTTTGAGTTTGTCGAAAATTGTTCCGGCGACAGGAGGCGGGTACGGTATAAAGATCGGCTCGTCGCTTATGGTTCAGATTCTGGCTGAGTTTTTTGCGCCGAATCCGGCTAAAGGATTTGACCTTCTTATTCATCCCATGGGGTTTGCCGGCTGGATTGGATTGTTTGTAACTTCTTTGAATTTAATTCCCATAGGCCAGCTTGACGGGGGGCATGTGGCTTATGCGTTTTTCGGTGAAAAATATGAAAAATTCGCGAAATTTATTCTTTTATTCCTTGTTTTTATGGGATTATTCTGGGGCGGTTGGCTTTTATGGGCGGTTATAATATTTTTTCTGGGAAGAAAACATCCGCCTGCGGTCAATCCATATATGGAACTGGATTTGCCAAGAAAAATTATAGTCTGGGTTGTGCTCGCGATATTTGTGCTGACTTTTATTCCTGTACCGTTTAGATTCTAAATTGAACCGTTGTTGAAAATATATTTATTGACTGTAATATTAATTGATGTAATATATTAACTAATAAATTTATAAATTGGGGATATATAATGAGATGTGCCGTTGCTAAAGAAGTTATGCCTTATATTGTTCCATCAGTTTTAGTTACGGCGCTATTTTTTTTACTCAATATCTGGTGCGGTATTATCGGACTGGTTGTATGCCTTTATCTGCTGTATTTTTTCAGGGATCCGGAAAGGGTTATGCCGGAATGCGAAACTGCGATATTATCACCTGCGGACGGTAAAGTGGTAGGAGTGGATTATGTTATTGAAAACGATTTTTTTAATGAAAAAGTATGCAGAATCAGTATATTTTTATCCATATTCAACGTTCATATAAATTATGCGCCTATTGCCGGTAAGGTATTATATAATAAATACTGCAAAGGCGAATTTTTGCCTGCCAATTCGCCGAAATCGGCTCTTGTCAATGAGAATAATTCTATCGGTTTATGTGACGGAAATGGATTGAAGGTGCTTGTGCGTCAGATTGCCGGATTAATCGCAAGGAGAGTTGTCTGTAAAATAAAACCGGGTGATTTTATTAAAAAAGGCGAGAAATTCGGCATGATAAAATTCAGTTCGCGCGTAGAAGTGTATCTTCCTTTAAATACTAAGATTAAAGTGAAAAAAGGCGATATTGTTAAGGGAAAAATATCAATTTTAGGAGAAATACCCAGATGAATAGGAATGTTATATTGCCTAACGTAATTACGGGGTTGAATTTCTTATTCGGTTTGTTTGCGCTGATGCTTATATATAATGAAGAGTATGTTTTTGCTGTGATATGTATTTTTATGTCTATGTTATGCGATTTTCTCGACGGACAGGTGGCAAGACGCAATAACGCTACTTCAAAATTCGGTTTTGAATTCGACTCGTTATCCGATCTGGTGTCGTTCGGAATAGCTCCGGGTATGCTGTCTTATTCGTATCTTTTGAGAGATTTAGATGAGCTTGGAGTTATTATTGCGTCGGTTTATATGCTGGCAACCGGCATACGGCTGGCAAAATTTAACACTGTTGCGAAAAGTTCGGGCAAAAAAGTGTTTTTAGGTTTGCCGTCTCCTGCGGCGGCGGGTGTCGTATGCAGTGCGTTTGTTTTTGTCAATAAATATGAAACAGTTGCGTTTCTTAAGATCTTTCCGGTAGTTGTTTTTGCTACAGGACTGCTTATGGTAACCAACATAAAATATCCTGTGCCTGTCGGGTTTCTGTATTTCCTGAAAAATAAGATCAAAGGATGGCCGAGAATAGTTTTTGCAGGGCTTGTTGTATTATTATTATTTAATTTTACCGAGATATTTCTTAACTCGATTTTTTTAGTTTATGTTTTTTTCGGGTTATCGAGGGCAATTTTCTCGGTAATACCTTATAATGCTCCCGTTAAAGCATATATATCCGCTTTAAAAAACAAAAATTCGGGCAAAAATCAAAATCACGAAGAGTAACTTGTCCCCCTCCATGTGATTTTTCGTTTAAAAATTATCTTTGATGCGGAATGAATCAGTATTGCCGTTACCATCAGGCATCCAAGCAAATGGGTCAGGACATACCATTTATTGGATTTGGCAAGCCTGTAAGCAGTTACGATAGTAAATACTAAAAATCCGTACAAGACCCCCGTCAGTATTATGGGAACAGGATTGGGGAGCAGAAATACGGAATATACGGCTAAAATGTATGGCGAGATGGAAAAAACCATCATTAACAGAAGGCTTAAACAGAATGTGCCGAGATTTTTCTGAAATCCATGGTAAAAAATTCTAACCCAGCCTCTCCATATTTCCTTAAGCGAACTATACATATGCGTCTGATATACTTGCGGCCCCCAAAGAACCTTTAAATTGAAATTTTCCTGTTTGATTTTTCTTGCGAGAGCCAGGTCTTCCAGAAGTTCTTCTTTAACTGAACTGTGACCTCCTATTTTGGAATAAGTTTCATGATTAAACAAAATGAACTGGCCGTTAGCGTAAGAATAATTTCCCGAACCGTTGTTTATTTTTTCCAAAGGGTACCAGATCATCAATACCGCTCCGGCTACAGGCATAATCACATTTTCCCAGAAACTTTTTGTAACAAGATGAGGGTTTATGCTCAATAAATCGACTTTATTATCGATTGCATATTTCACAGCCGATTTAACGCAGTATGGATAATGATAAGTATCGGCGTCGGTGAAAATCAAATATTTACCCCGGGCAATTTGCATTCCTCTGGTAATAGCGTGGTTTTTACCCGACCATCCCTCGGGGCATTGCCGGATTTGGAGTAATTTTATGTTATTGTGCCTGGCTGAAAAATCCGTTACGATTTGAGCTGTTTTATCGGTAGACCGGTCATCGACTACTATAATTTCCAGTTTCGGATAATCCTGTTTAACGAAAGATTCCAGACATCGCCCTATGTTTTTCTCCTCGTTTCTTGCCGGAATCAAAACAGATACTTCCGGTAAATCTGGTGTTGGCGCTGAAGTATCGGGATAAATAAAAAAGCTTGCATCCGAAAGCTGTCTTACTTTCAAATACCTGTGCAACCACCCTATTGATACAATGGAAAAAAGAGAATAAAAGAGAGTTTCCATAATGATAACTCGTTCGTAAAGGTTTTTCACATAAAGACAAATATTAACCGATAGCGTAAATCACACGCCGGATACTGTGCCAGTTAAAATTTAAAAATAAGTTATTTAAAAAATTTATAAAAGTCAATAATTTAAATAACTCCGTTGACAAAATGTAATCTAAGGTGGTATATTTTACATATTTTTTTGAGGCGGGCTCTTAGATAAAAGGGAGAAAATGAAGAGTGCAGACAGGAGTAGAGAAATTGGAAGAGAACAAATTAAATATTCAGGTAATCAAACCGAAACTCAAACACGCCCAGCAGATAAAGGATCTTCTTGATTATTATTCGCGCCAGCAGATTGTATTACCCAGATCGATTGTAGATATATCAGAGAAAATCAGGATTTTCTGGATTGCTGTCGATACCGTTACGAATGAAGTAGTAGGCTGTGCCGGAGTACAGTTTTATTGGGATTATCGTGCCGAAATCAAATCGCTGGCTGTTAAAAAAGAATATTGGGGGCATGGTATCGGTAATACTCTTGTAAAGAAATGCATTGAAGAAGCGAAGGAATTCGGGGTAAAAAAGATATTTGCTCTTACATATATCACTGATTTTTTTAAAAAAATGGGTTTTGAGGGTATATCGAAAAATTCATTACCTCAAAAAATCTGGACTGAATGTATAAACTGCCAGCATTTTCCGAATTGCAACGAAGACGCAGTCGAGCTGATACTTCAAGATAATCAGGAGGATAACACCAGATGGATATGACAATAACAGAAAAAATAATGGCGTTTCATGCCCAAAAAGGAAAAGTGTTTCCCGGAGAAATATTGAATGTCCGTGTAGATATTGCTTTGGGTAATGACATTACAGCTCCGATAGCAATTAAAGAGTTTTATCATATGGGAGTTGATAAGGTTTTTGACAAAATGCGGGTAGTTCTTGTGCCGGATCATTTTTGTCCGAATAAAGATATTAAATCTGCCGAGCAGGTGAAAATGCTTCGCGATTTCGCCCGAAAATTCGGCATAACACATTTTTACGAAGTCGGCGAGATGGGAGTAGAACATTCCCTTCTTCCTGAGCAGGGGGTAGTTACTTCAGGAGATCTTGTAATCGGAGCGGACAGCCATACTTGTACTTACGGGGCTATCGGGGCATTTTCAACAGGTGTTGGAAGCACCGATCTTGCCGCCGCCATGGCAACCGGCGAAGTCTGGCTCAGGGTTCCCGAATCGATAAAGTTTATATATGAAGGCGAACTCAGGCCATGGGTAAGTGGAAAAGATCTGATTCTGTATACCATAGGCAATATAGGAGTTGACGGGGCATTATATAAGGCAATGGAATTCTGCGGGCCGGTAATAGACAAACTTCCCATAAGCTCAAGGTTAACGATGGCGAATATGGCAATAGAAGCCGGCGGGAAAAGCGGGATTATTGTTCCTGATGATATCACTAAAGATTATGTTGAAAAACGATCTGAAAGACCGCCGAAATATTTTGTCAGTGATCCGAATGCGCAGTATAGCGAAGTCAGAAAATATGATGTATCAAAGATAGAACCCCAGGTTGCGTTTCCGCATCTTCCGGAAAATACCAAAGGTATAAGCCAGGTCGGGGATATAAAAATCGATCAGGTTGTGCTGGGTTCGTGCACAAACGGGCTTCTTGACGACCTTAGGGTTGCCGCAAAAGTTATAAGCGGTAAAAAAGTTGCAAGAAATATACGTATGATAGTGATTCCGGCTACTCCGAAAGTATATATGGATGCCATGAAAGAAGGGTTGCTCGAGGTTTTTATGGAAGCCGGAGCGGCAATATCGACTCCTACCTGCGGTCCTTGTCTCGGAGGGCACATGGGGATTCTTGCCGAGGGGGAAAGATGCGTGGCTACCACCAACAGGAATTTTGTGGGCAGGATGGGGCATCCGAAAAGCGAAGTGTATTTGTCAAATCCCGCAGTGGCGGCGGCTTCTGCGGTTACAGGTAAAATAAGCGGTCCTGATGAACTATAATATAAAAAGGTGGAATAATGAAAATTTCAGGTAAAGTTTGGAAATTCGGCGATGATGTTGATACCGATGTCATTATACCTGCGAGATATCTTAATACGTCTGATCCGCAGGAACTTGCCAGGCATTGTATGGAAGATGCCGATCCGTCGTTTTCAAAAAAAGTAAGTGCGGGCGATATTATCGTTGCGGGAAAAAATTTCGGATGCGGATCGAGCAGGGAACACGCTCCGATTTCCATAAAAGCTTCGGGAATTGCGTGTGTGATTGCCTCGTCGTTCGCGAGGATATTTTTTAGAAACGCTTTCAATACCGGCCTTCCTATTTTTGAGTGCAAAGACGCTTCCTTAAAGATTATGGAAGGAGACGAGATTTCTATTGATTTTGAGTCTGGTTTAATAGAGAATCTTACTCGCAATGAGCAATATAAAGCCCAGCCGATCCCTAAATTCATGCAGGAACTTCTAAGTGAAGGCGGATTGGTTAATTATGTAAAACGAAAAATGAAAAAATAGTCTCGGAAAGGGAATTTGCATCATGAGCAAAAGTTATAAAATAGCTGTTTTACCCGGCGACGGTACGGGGCCTGAAGTCGTAAACGAAGGACTGAAAGTTATTGAGGCTGTAAGTAAAGTTGCGGGATTTAAGTATGAAACCGTAAACTACGATTTCGGCGGGGAACGGTATCTTAAAACCGGCGAAATTCTACCTGATGGCGCTATCGATGAATTAAGAAAAGCGGATGCGATATTTCTCGGCGCTATCGGCCATCCCGATGTTAAACCCGGAATTCTTGAACACGGTATTCTTCTGCGCCTGAGGTTTGAACTTGATCAGTATATAAATTTGCGGCCTGTAAAATTGTATCCAAATGTATATACTCCTTTAAAAGATAAAGGACCTGATGAAATAGATTTTGTCGTAGTACGTGAAAACACCGAAGGGTTGTATGTGGGTACCGGCGGGTTTCTAAAAAGGGGAACACCCGATGAAGTAGCGACTCAGGTGTCCATAAATACCCGAAAAGGAGTTGAGCGCTGTGTAAGATTCGCTTATGAGTATACCAGAAAGAGAAACAAGAACAAAAAACTTACTCTTTGCGGTAAAACAAATGTATTGACTTATGCATTCAATTTATGGGAAAGAACTTTCAACGAAGTTGGCAAAGAGTATTCTGATATAGCTACTGATTATGCTCATGTAGATGCTACATGTATGTGGATGGTGAAAAACCCTGAATGGTTCGATGTTATAGTAACTGATAATATGTTCGGCGATATAATAACCGATCTCGGAGCTATGATTCAGGGAGGCATGGGTATTGCGGCCGGCGGAAACCTAAATCCGGAAGGCGTATCGATGTTTGAGCCGATAGGCGGTTCGGCTCCGAAATATACCGGCAAAGGCGTGATTAATCCTCTGGCGGCTATTTGCGCGGGACAGATGATGCTTGAATTTCTTGGCGAGAAAGATGCCGCGGATAAAATAGAAAAAGGGGTTATCAAGGTTCTTTCAAGAGATATGAAAAGTTTGTCTGCGGGTAAAATGGGATTATCCACCTCGCAGGTTGGTGATCTGGTGGCCAAATACGCGACAGAATGATTTTTTGGTTAAATGAAATAAAAATATAATCGGGTATAAGATGACTGAATTATTAAGCATAGGCCGTGCGAAAAACATCATAGATTTGTTTCCTAATAAAAGGATTTTGGTTGTAGGCGATATTATTCTTGATGAGTTTATATGGGGTTCCGTATTTCGGATTTCGCCTGAAGCGCCGGTACCTGTGGTAGAAGCGAAAAGAAGGTCTTACATGCCTGGCGGAGCGGCAAACGTTGCCAGAAATTTAAAAGATCTTGGAGTTAAAGTCGACGTTGTGGGAATTGTGGGCGAAGACCATATCGGCGAAAAAATTATCAGCCTTCTTCATGAGAAAGGTATCGGTATAGAAGGTATTGCGCGAATTAAAAACAGGCTTAGCACTTTAAAAACCAGAGTTATCGGGCAACACCAGCAGATTGTAAGGATCGATTGGGAGGATACGGTTTCTATCGAAGACCAATATTCGTCGAAATTAATCGATTATGTTCTTGATAATAAAAACCGCATTGATGCGGTAATATTTGAGGATTACGGAAAAGGGATTATAAGCGAATTTCTGGTTTCAAAGATATTATCTGAAACAAAAAAGAGCGAAATAATTACTTCTTTTGACCCAAAGATCGGGCATTTCATTAACCTAAACGGAATTACCGTAGCTACACCTAATCAGGCGGAAGCTTTCGACGCTTACGGTAAACCTCTGTCGTTTGATCCCGATTTGCTGGAAGAAGTAGGTACTGGTTTATTAAAAAAGTGGGGAGCCAAGTCAGTCTTAATTACTCTGGGCGAAAACGGGATGGCCCTTTTTCAGGAAGGGAAAAAGAGTTATAAAATTTCAACCGTAGCTAAAGAAGTTTACGATGTTTCAGGAGCGGGCGATACTGTGATAGCCTCGCTTACAGCTTCTTTAGTTGCCGGTGCTACGTTGGAAGAATCAGCTTTGTTTTCAAATTATGCCGCAGGTGTGGTTGTGGGTAAAGTCGGTACGGCTTCGGTTGTGCCGGCAGAAATAATGGAAGCATTAGCCCGTGTTTGATCGTAATAAGCCAGTCAATCGAGCAATATTTTTCGACAGGGACGGTACGCTAATTTACGATCCCGGATATTTATCGGAAATCGCGCAGATTAAATTTTTCGATGGTGTTCTTGATAAAATATCGCAATTGAAAGAAAAAGGGTTTAAAATCTTTATAGTGACAAATCAATCCGGTGTTGGCAGGGGGTACTTCACTGAAAACAAACTGAAAGAGATTCATATCGCTTTGATGGAAATGATGAGTATTGCCAATGCGAGAGCCGACGGAATAATATATTGCCCCCATGTGCCGGAAGATCAATGTTTATGCAGAAAACCAAACCCGAATATGGTTGTTAAGCTGGCAAAAGAACATGATGTGTCGCTTAAAGACTCGTTTTTTGTAGGCGATAAAATTCAGGATGTCCTTACCGGAAAAAATTCAGGATGCAGAACCGCTCTTGTTATGAACAATAATAGTATAGATGATATGAAAAAATCCGCCGGTAACTGGATTGAACCGGATTTTACAGCGGCAACAACTGTCGAAGTTCTTGACTGGATACTTGACAATTTTTAAGAACCATATAGAAAAAAGGGTATTATGAAAAAAATCAGGTTTTGCGGCGTTATTCCTTCAAGGTACGGGTCGGTGAGATTCCCGGGTAAATCGCTTGCGCTGATAAAAGGAAAACCTATGGTACAGCGCGTATACGAGCAGTGCATAAAATCGAAAATGCTCGATTATGTAGTAGTGGCAACCGATGACAAAAGAATAGCGGATACCGTAACAGGTTTCGGCGGTAATTTTGTTATGACCTCGTCTGATTTAAATTCCGGTACTGATAGAGTAGCTCAGGCTGTTTTGCGGATTGATACTCAATATGTGATAAATATACAGGGCGATGAACCTCTGATTGACCCGCAAATAATCGACAGCGTTGCTCAATCTATGGTGGATAGCGAAGAGGTATACATGTCTACACCGATATCGGTTTTCGGTGCCGGCGAAGACGTGAATAATCCGAATTTCGTAAAGGCAGTTGTCGATAACGATAATTATGCCATCTACTTTTCACGGTCTCCGATCCCTTATATACGCGATAAAAATTCAGCAGGCCCGCAAATATTTTATAAACATATAGGTCTTTATGGATATAAAAAAGATTTTCTGTTAGAATTGGTTAGATTACCGCAGTCACGCCTTGAATTGGCTGAACAGCTGGAACAATTGAGAGTTCTTGAAAACGGTTATAAAATTAAAACTGTTGTGGTAAAATATAACGGAATGGGTGTGGATACTCCCTCTGATGTTGAGGAGATTGAAAAACGGTTATGACGAAATATATTTTTATTACAGGTGGGGTTGTTTCTTCCTTGGGGAAAGGGCTTACTGCGGCGTCTATCGGAAAACTTCTCGAAAGCAGAGGTTTGAAAGTAACTTTGCAGAAATTTGATCCTTATATCAATGTTGATCCGGGAACAATGAGCCCGTATCAGCACGGCGAGGTTTTTGTAACCGATGACGGAGCCGAAACGGATCTTGATCTTGGTCATTATGAGAGGTTTACTTCATCCAAACTGACGCAGAACAATAATGTAACTACCGGACAGATATATGAAACGGTAATAAAAAACGAGCGCGCAGGTAAATATCTTGGCAAAACCGTACAGGTAATACCGCATATAACCGATGAGATAAAAAGCAGAATTAAAGTTCTTGCACGAAATAAAGATATTGATGTTGTTATTACCGAAATCGGCGGAACTGTGGGTGATATAGAAAGCCTTCCTTTTCTGGAAGCCATACGCCAGTTCAGGCTTGATGCGGGACATAAAAATACACTCTATATTCATCTTACTTTAGTCCCTTATATCCGTGCTGCCGGCGAGATGAAGACAAAACCGACCCAGCATAGCGTGGAGAAATTGAGAAGCATTGGCATTCAGCCTGATATTCTTATTTGCCGGACGGAAAAACCGCTGAAAAAAGAATTAAAAAGTAAGATATCTCTTTTTTGCAACATACCTATAGATGCTGTTTTTGAGGAAAGAGATGTGAAAGTGTCTGTTTATGAGCTCCCGCTGATGTTTAAGACGGAAAAAATGGATAAAATAATACTTGACAGGCTCAATCTTCAGGCGCCTCATGAATGTAGGCTTGAAAAATGGAGTGAGGTTGTAAATATTATAAAAACCTCCAGAAAAAAAGCCCGTATTGCGGTTGTGGGAAAGTACATTAATTTACAGGATTCGTATAAAAGTATTTATGAAGCGATAGACCATGCTGGAATCGCCAATAATTGCCATGTTGAAACCATAAAAATAGATGCGGAAAGGGTAAATCCACAGTCTGTCTGTTCTCTATTTGAGAAAATAGACGGGATTCTTGTTCCGGGAGGATTCGGGGACAGAGGGATAAACGGTAAAATCGATGCTGTACGATATGCGCGGGAAACAAATAAACCGTTTTTCGGAATTTGTCTTGGAATGCAGTGTGCGGTTATTGAGTTTGCCCGAAATGTGCTTGGGCTGGATAACGCATCGAGCACGGAATTTGATCCGAAAACGCCTCATCCGGTAATATGCCTTATGGAAGAACAGCTTGGGGTAACCGATGTTGGCGGGACAATGAGGCTTGGCGCATATCCCTGCAGTATAAAAGATAGTGGAAAAACATATAATGCTTATCAAACTCAGCATATAAGCGAACGGCATCGTCATAGATATGAGTTTAACAATAAATTCAGGGAATTATTCGAGAAAAACGGGTTTATTTTTTCAGGTATTAATGTAGAAAATGATCTGGTTGAAATAATTGAGCTTAAGAATCATATTTGGTTTATTGGATGCCAGTTTCATCCTGAATTCAAGTCTAAACCGGATAACAGCCATCCATTGTTCAGGGAATTCGTTGCTTCAGCACTTGAATATCAGAGCAAACGGAAATAGGGGATTGCCTTGATGAACTCTGTAAAAGTAGGTGAAATTCTTATCGGGGATAACAATCCGCTTGTGTTAATAGCAGGTCCTTGCGTTATTGAATCGCAAAAGATGGCTGTAGATATCGCTTTGAGAGTTAAATCGATAGCTCAAAATATCGGTATGAAATATATTTTTAAAGCATCGTATGATAAAGCTAACCGAAGTTCCCTTAATTCATATCGCGGGCCTGGAATCGACGAAGGGATCAAAATACTTAAAACTGTAAAAGAAACCGCTGGTGTTCCTGTGCTTACCGATGTTCATTGTTCATTACATATGGATAAAGTTGCGCAGGTAGCTGATATTATTCAAATACCTGCTTTTTTGTGCAGGCAAACCGATTTGCTTCTCAATGCTTGTGCTACCGGTAAAACTGTCAATGTAAAAAAGGGGCAGTTCCTTGCGCCGTGGGATATTAAAAACATAATTGATAAATGTTATTCTACTGGAAACAGGAATTTGCTTATAACTGAACGCGGAGTCAGTTTTGGATATAACAATCTCGTAAACGATATGCGGGCGTTTCCCATTATTAGGGCGATGGGTGTGCCGGTTATATTTGATGCGACTCATAGTGTTCAGTTGCCGGGAGCAAAAGGAGCGTCATCGGGCGGCGAGCGTGAGTTCGTGAGGCATTTATCCAGAAGCGCTGTTGCTGCCGGATGCGATGGTATTTTCTTCGAATGCCATCCGGTTCCCGATAAGGCTTTGTGCGATGGGCAGAATTCGCTGGCGGTTGATGAACTGGAGGAGATTTTGCTTCAGCTTGTAGCGATAGATAAAATAGTCAAAAATCAAAAACCGGAATAATGTAAGGAGATTCAATGTTGACAAAATCTTCTATGGATCTGGACGTCATAAATAATGCCATACAGGTGATAAAGATTGAAGCACAGGAAGTCGCGTCGCTTGTAGATAGGCTGGACGAAAGGTTTTCTCAGGCGGTTGATCTTATTTATGAGTGTAAAGGGAGAGTGATTGTAACCGGAATGGGAAAATCCGGGTTGATCGGCAGGAAGATTTCAGCTACTTTGGCAAGCACGGGTACGCCGTCGTTGTCCATGCATCCTGCCGAAGCGATTCATGGCGATCTGGGTATGGTTCAGCCGTCGGATGTTGTACTTGCTCTGTCAAACAGCGGTGAAACGGAGGAAATAATAAAATTGCTTCCTTTGATAAAAAAAATCGGGGCGAGTTTAATATCTATGGTTGGCAGGACAGATTCTACAATGGCAAAATACAGTGATGTTGTGCTCGATGCGAGCATAAGTCGCGAAGCATGTCCTCTCGGGCTTGCCCCAACGTCAAGCACTACGGTTTCTCTGGTTTTAGGCGATGCGCTCGCCGTAGCGGTTTATCAGAAAAAAGGGTTTCAGGTTGAAGATTTCGCTTTTTATCATCCGGGCGGTAATCTCGGTAAAAAATTACTTAAGGTAGAAGATTTGATGCGTACCGGAAAGGAGCACCCTATAGTCAAGGAGGATGAACTTATCAAAGATGTGCTTTTAGCTATAACTAGAGCCAAAGCCGGAGCCGCTACAATAATCGATGCGGACGGCAAGATGATAGGTTTTTTCACAGACGGAGATTTGAGAAGGGCGATTGAGAAAGATGAAAAAATGATTCAAAAACCCGTTAAACTGTTTATGACGCGCAATCCGTATTCCATAAAGCCGGATTGTCTTGCTACGGAAGCGCTGAAAATACTTAAACACAAAAAAATTGACGAACTTCCAGTTGTGGACGATTCGGGCCATCCTGTAGGCGTTATTGCAGAAGGCGATTTGTTAGGGTTATGATTATGAATAAGTTTCCAGCAAATAATATAAAATTATTGGCTCTTGACGTTGACGGAATTCTGACTGACGGGAAGATAATTATCGATAGCGAAGGAAGGGAAATAAAGGTATTTTCCGCTCAGGATGGTATGGGTATAAAAGCTGCCATAGAAGCGGGGATTATTATCGCTTTCATAACCAGTAGAAACTCAAAAGCTGTGCAAATCAGGGCATCTGAACTTGGTGTGAATGAAATATATCTTGGCAACAATAAAAAAATAGACGCTATTTTTGAGCTTGCTCGAAAATACGGTATTTCTACGGGCGAGATATGTTATATGGGCGATGACCTGATTGATTTGCAGGCATTGACTAATGTGGGATGGGGTGTAACGGTTCCGCAAGCTCCTGATGAGTTGAGAAACCATGCGGATTATATTACCCGTAAATCCTGTGGCGACGGAGCCGTAAGGGAAGTTATAGAACTAATTTTAAAACAAAACGGTTTGTGGGAAGATTTGGTAAAAAAATATCTTGGAACTGATCAAAATTCGATTTGAGAATCTAATAATATATTAACCTTAGTATCCGGTTTTTTAATATATGAAGATCAAAATAATATTTTTCTTGTTATATTGCATATTTATTTCTAATCCGGTTTTGCCTGATGACAAATCTATACAGATCGGCACTGTTGAAGATGGAGTTTCTATTTTTGATTTGACCAGCGAAGGGAAAAAATCGTGGGAATTGCACGGAACATCAGCGCGGTTTGTGGAAAATGGGTTTGTGGAAATAAAAAATGTTCAGGCGGTATTTTACCGGAAAAATGATGGAAAACCTGATAATGTTATTATCAATACTGTTTCTGCAAAAGTAAATCAGTCGTCGAAGCTGGTAACAACTGATCAGTATGTCCAGATACGGTCGAATGATATTACTGTCGTAGGCGAAGGCATGGATGGAAACATGAGTGAAAAAACCGTCCAGATAAAAAAAGATGTTAAAATGACTATTACCGGCGAAAATAAAGGTATTCTTTTCAGTAAATAAATTATAAAAAAGGGTTAAACTATGAAATATAGATTGTTTTATACCTGTATATTAATATTTTTTGTAGCTGCTTCAACCGTGTTTTCTGCGGATGAAAAAACTAAATCGTCGAAGGACAAACTTAATGTGCAGACATCCGATGTTCCTACTGTGATAACCTGCGACGGCCCTATGGACGTGAGTTTCGATAAAAATATAGCTGTGTTTCGCGATAATGTGGTTGTCAAAGATCAGAAAGGCGATGTTTACGCAGATATTATGAAAGTTTATTTTAAAAATGAAACGAAGGATATTTCGCGGATAGAGGCTGACGGCAACGTAATTATTTACATGGAAAAAAAGATTGCCAAGAGTGATAAAGCGGTATATAACGTTGACGTTGGTTCTCTGGTATTAACCGGTAATCCGAGAATTCAGGAAGATAAAAATATATATGCGGCCGAAAAGATAACTATTTTTCAGAAAAACGGCAAAACGGAGATGAAACTCGAACCCAAAGCTAAACTGCTCCTTTACAGGCAGGGAGACGACAAAGGGGGCGTTCTGTTTTAGTGAATATTTTTAATAAATATAAGGATTGAAAATGGAACTTTTGCGAACTGAGAATCTGGTTAAAGTATATAATCGCAAGCGTGTGGTTGATTGTGTAAACATTACTGTTAAAAAAGGAGAAATTGTCGGTCTTTTGGGTCCGAATGGAGCGGGTAAAACAACTACGTTTTATATGATAGTAGGCCTAATTAAACCTAATTCGGGTAAAGTTGTATTCGATCAGGAAGATATTACAAAGGTACCGATGAGCAGGCGCGCCAGAAAAGGAATAAGTTATCTTGCTCAGGAACCGTCTGTGTTTCGCAAACTTACGGTTGAGGAAAATATTATGGCTATACTTGAAACCCTTGATATCTCTCCCGAAGAGAGAAAAATTAGGTTGAAAAAGTTGTTAAACGAATTGAGTATTGAGCATTTGTCTAAGAATAAGGCTTATACATTATCCGGCGGAGAAAGAAGAAGGCTTGAAATTACCCGCGCCCTTGTTACTTCTCCGTCTTTTATTTTACTGGACGAACCTTTTTCAGGAGTTGATCCGATTGCGGTATATGATGTCCAGCAGATTATAGCTGAATTACGCAGAAAAGGATTGGGAATTCTTCTTACAGATCATAATGTCAGAGAAACTTTATCAATAACCGACCGGACGTATCTGATTTTCGAAGGAAAAGTATTGAAACACGGAACTGCCGAATTTCTGGCAAATGATAAGGAAGCCCGGCAGTTATATCTTGGCGAAAAATTCAGAATGTAGAGCTTGCTCTTAAAATTGGTTTGACTGGAATTAAAGAATCTGGTAATTGTAAATGTTTTGATTTTTAAGGTATTTAATCAATAAATATTAATTAGAAAGGAGTGGCATAAGTGGAACTTTACGTCACTGCAAGAGATTCCAAAATATCTGATGAAATGAAGGAGTATATTAAAGATAAACTGGCCAGATTAGAAAAGCTGAGCCACAAAATAGTCGATGTTCATGTAGTTATGGATTTCCAGCGTTATTTATACATTGTTGAGGTAAATATAAATACAAATCTTGCCAAAATTATATACAAAGAAGCCGATGCCGACATGTTTGCCGCAATTGACACTGCTGTGGATAAACTTGAGCGGCAGATGAGAAAAATCAAGGAACGAATACAGAACCACCATTCAAAAATCAATAGTAAAATAGCGGTTTCCGAATTACCCGCCGGCGAGAAAGAAGCGGATGACGAATTTATGGAAACAGAAGATGTTATAGAGGAAGAAATTACGGTAAAAACCATGGATTTGCAATCCGCTGTGAATCATCTGGATGTATTGCATGACCCTTTTATTATATTTATCAAATCGGATAATAAACGAAAAAACATTTTATGTAAATCGTCTGAAACTAAATATGAATTATTTGAATGGCAGGAGATAGCCGGAAAAAAAGTGCTTGTCGAATATTCGCTTGATATTATCAAGTCGGAAACAGGTATAGTTAAATCCGATATTGCTGGCAAAAAAGAACTTGAAATAAATTCGATAACCGTTGCGCAGGCGACTGAAAAGTTAAAAGCTATGAAAAAAGAGTTTCTGGTATTTCAGAATACCCTGAATAACGGTAATATGAATATGGTTTTTTACCGTAAAGATGGAAAATTCGGTCTGATAAAAATAGAACAATAAAATGAAAAAAGGAATAATTGTTTCAGAATTTTATGAGAAATTAAAAGACAAGTTGCGTTTCAGGTTAATTGCCGGGCAAAACGGTTTAAAAAATAATATTACTGTTGCGGAACTAAACAGGCCTGGTCTTGCGTTGGCAGGACACCTTGATTATTTTGCATCAAAACGCATTCAGGTGCTTGGTAAGGCGGAGATTTCATATATCAATTCGCTGGAATCAAAAGAGAGAATTGTTCGCCTTGAAGAAATATTTTCGCACAAAGTCCCTTGTATAATATTGGCGCGAAGGTTGACTCCGCCTGCGGAATTGATAAAGTTGGCTAATACAAAATCTATACCTCTTTTGCGTTCACATTATATGACAATGAAATTGATAAACCAGGCGACGATTTTTTTGGAAGACTATTTTGCACCTTCAATAATTTTAAGTGGCGATGAAGTCGAGGTTTTCGGAGTCGGGATTTTAATATTGGGCAAAAGCGGGGTAGGCAAGAGCGAAACCGCTTTAGGATTAATAAGCAAAGGGCATCGCCTTGTATGCGATGATGTTGTCAAACTCAAACTTCAGGAAGGCGGGTTCCTGATAGGCGAAGGGGCAAAAATTACGCGGCATTTTATGGAATTAAGAGGAATCGGCATTATCAATGTCCAGACTCTTTTTGGCGTTGGATGTGTTAAGGAAAGAAAAAAAGTTGAATTAATTATTACCCTTGAGAGATGGGATCCGGAAAAAGAGTATGAACGGCTTGGAATTGAGAACGAGAATATGTCTTTGCTTGGTGTTCATATCCCGCACATTACGATTCCCGTAAAGCCGGGCAGGGACGTTATTTCGCTTGTCGAAGTAGCGGCTCTAAATTACAGATTAAAAAAATTGGGAATAAATCCGGCTCAGGAACTGAATAATAAATTGATGGAAGTAATGAAGAAGCGATCAGTTGGTGAACATGAGCCTGACAATTGAAAAAGAGGTTTTGATTAAGAATAAATATGGAATCCACGCCCGGCCTGCGGCAATGCTTGTTCAACTGGCAAATAAATTCAAAAGTGAAATCAGCGTGATTAAAGATACTATGGAAGTGAACGGTAAAAGTATTATTGGAGTTATGACGCTTGCCGCTAACTGCGGGAGTAAAATTAAAATACGAGCTTGTGGCGAAGACGCTCAGGAAGCTGTTGATAAAATCGCGGAACTTTTCGACGGGAAATTTGGCGAGCAATAAAAGAGGCGTTTATGCAGAAAGAAAATTCCGGTAATTCGGAAAAGCCCAATCGCAAACAAAAAGAAGAAGTTTATCAGGGTATACCTGTGTCTCCGGGTTTTGTTATTGGAAAAGCCTTTAAGTTTGAAGGGGAAGTGTATCCGACAATACCCGAATGTGTTATCGATAAAAATAAAATACCTATGGAAATCAGCAGGTTTGAGAATGCGTTGATAACTACTCGAAACCAGATCCTTGATATTCAGAAAAAAATAACCGATGCTATGGGCGCGGAACATGCCGAAATTTTCAATGCCCATTTGCTTGTTATAGAAGATAAGGTTCTTGTTGAAGAAGTTATTAAGGAGCTTGAAAGAGAATCAAAGAACATAGAATATGTGTTTCTTAAAGTTTCCGAAAAATATGCGAAAATATTTTCAAAAATAAACGACGAATATTTAAAAGAAAGAGCAACCGATATAAAAGACGTTACTAAACGGGTACTACGGAACCTTATGGGGCAGGAACATAAAGATCTATCTTCACTTGATGAAGAAGTAATCGTAGTGGCCTATGACATTTCTCCGTCAGATACCGCGATGATGCACAAAGAAAACGTGATCGGTTTTGGAACAGATATCGGCAGTAGAACTTCACATACCGCTATTATGGCAAGATCGCTTGAGATTCCTGCCGTTGTGGGGTTACGCGACGCGAGCAAAAAAATAAAGGCCGGCGCGACTATTATTATCGATGGCAACCGTGGAATACTTATTGCCAATCCGACGAAACGTACGCTTGAAAAATACAGCAGGGAGCGAACGAAACTTGAGATTTATGAAGAAGAACTTGCGCAACTGCGTACGGTTCCTGCGCAAACGCTTGACGGATACCGTATTAATATTGATGCCAATATTGAAATGCCGGAAGATTTGCCTTCGGTAATCGCTCATGGCGCTCAAAGCGTTGGTTTGTATAGAACAGAGTTTTTTTATATGAATCGCAGAGACCTTCCTACTGAAGAAGAACATTATGAATCCTATGTTTCTGTTGCGAAAAAAATGTATCCGGGTTCGGTGATCATACGCACGCTTGATTTGGGCGGAGATAAGTTTCTTTCTCAATTCGATGTTCCCCGTGAAATGAACCCGTTTCTTGGGTGGAGGGCAATAAGGTTTTGTCTTGCCCAGCCTGAAATTTTTAAAGTTCAACTGAGGGCGATATTGAGAGCAAGCGAAGTAGGCAATATAAAATTGATGTTTCCGATGATTTCGGGTATCGGTGAAGTCAGAAAAGCAAAGAAATTGCTTGATCAAGCGCGTCAGGAACTTACGGCGGAAGGAATTGAATATGACCGCTCAATGGAAGTCGGTGTGATGATTGAAGTGCCTTCAGCCGCCGTTACCGCCGATTTGATCGCTAAAGAAGTCGATTTTTTCAGTATAGGCACAAACGATTTAATTCAGTATTCAATGGCTGTAGACAGGGTCAATGAAAAAATAGCGTATTTATATGAGCCGACACATCCGGCTATTTTGCGTCTGATAAAATCAATTGTGGATGCGGCCCATAAAAATGATATCTGGGTAGGTGTATGTGGGGAAATGGCGAGCGAACCGGTTTTGTCCTTAATTCTTATGGGGCTTGGTGTTGATGAACTCAGTTGTTCTTCAGTTGCCATACCGGAGTTAAAAAAAGCTATTCGCTCCGTAACTTTTAAAGAAATAAAAGATATGGTTGCCGCAATATTTACTTATAGCGACCCTGATTTAATTAGGGAAAAAGCCGGTTCTTTACTTAAACCTGATTTTTCCCTGTTCAATTTATGAAATTAACACAGGAGATATGAATGAAAGCGCTCATCATGGCGGCAGGATATGCCGTAAGACTGTACCCGTTGACTCAAAACCAGCCTAAACCGTTATTGCCGATAGCGGGAAAACCGATTATCGAGTATATTATTGAAAAACTGGAAGTGTTTCAGGAAATAGATGAAATTTATGTTGTTACCAATAACAAATTTTACCCGCATTTTCTGAATTGGAACGAAAAATATAAGTCGAATAAAAAAATAGAAATACTCAATGACGGCACACTTTCTCCCGAAGACCGGCTTGGCGCTATCGGAGATATCAATTTCACTATCAAAAATAAAAAAATAAATGACGACCTTTTGATTATTGCCGGCGATAACTTATTTGATTTCGGATTGAAAGAACTGAAAGAGTATTTTCAAAACAAACAGCTTGTTATTTGCGCTTATGATGTCGGCGATATTGAGTTATCTAAGAAATACGGTATACTGAGCGTAAATGGAAACGGAAAAGTCTACTCGTTTCTTGAAAAACCGGCACAACCTCCTTCTACATTGGCGGCTTTAGGAATTTATTTATTCAAAAAAGATAAATTATCACTTATAGACAGATATTTAAATGAAGGCAACAACCACGATGCGCCCGGTTTTTTTATTCAGTGGGCATATCAGGTTGAAGACGTTTACGCTTATGTTTTTAAGGGGAACTGGTATGATATTGGGGATATGATCAGTTATAAAAAAGCTGATGATTTTTACAATAAATTAATGTCGCAGATAAAAAAATAAATATATAAAGGGAAAGGAGCAATATTAATGAGCAAAACACGTTTATTTACATCAGAATCCGTAACTATGGGGCATCCCGATAAAATCGCCGATCAAATATCCGATTCTGTTTTGGATGCGCTTTTAACTCAGGATAAATATTCAAGAGTGGCTTGCGAAACTTTGTTGACAACAGGATTGATTTTTCTTGCGGGGGAAATAACGACTAAAGCGATAATTGATTACTCAGAAATCGCCAGAGAAACGGTAAAAGAAATCGGTTACGATGATGCCATAAAAGGATTCGATTACAAAACCTGTTCTGTAATAACCTCTATTCATCAGCAGTCACCTGATATATCGCAGGGAGTTACCGAAGGAGCCGGACTGCATAAAGATCAGGGCGCCGGAGATCAGGGTATTATGTTTGGGTACGCTTGCAGAGAGACCGATGAATTCATGCCGTTGCCGATTAGCCTTGCCCATAAACTTGTGGAACAGCTTGCCGATACCCGGCAGTTAGGGGTTCTCAATTATCTCAGGCCGGATGGAAAATCTCAGGTTACTGTTGAATACGAGGGCAATACTCCGGTTCGGGTTCATACGGTTGTCATATCCACTCAACATGCCGAAGAAGTTTCTTATGATCAGTTGAGATCTGATATAATCGAGCATGTGATTAAAAAAGTAATACCACCTCATCTGCTTGATAGCGAAACTATTTTCCATATCAATCCGACCGGCAGGTTTGTGGTCGGAGGGCCCATGGGAGATACAGGATTAACCGGTAGAAAAATTATTGTCGATACATACGGCGGTAAAGGAAGTCATGGCGGCGGCGCTTTTTCCGGTAAAGATCCTTCTAAAGTCGATAGAAGTGCCACATATTGTGCACGCTATATCGCGAAAAACATTGTTGCCGCAGGGTTAGCCGATGAATGCGAAGTACAGCTTTCATACGCAATCGGTATTGCGGAACCGATATCTGTTTTGATTGATACTTTTGGTACCGGCAAAATCTGCCAGAAAAAATTGGCTGATATTGTCTATAAAGTATTTCCGTTAAAACCGAAAGATATAATTGAGCATCTTCAATTATTAAGGCCTATTTACAAAGAAACCGCGCGACACGGTCATTTTGGAAGAAGAGCCGACCTGTTTTTCTGGGAAAGAATCGATAAAGTTGATATTTTGCGAAAAGAAGCGGGGCTGGTTGAATCAAACGTTTGATCTGATATTATCAGATAACCATAAGGAGATAAGTTAATGAACGATAAATTAAAGAGCATGGAATTTGATGTCCGTGACCTGAAATTGGCTATAGAGGGCAAAAGACGGATAGAATGGGCGGATAACGATATGCCGGTTCTTAGACAGGTCAGGGAAAAATTCTCAAAAGAAAAACCTCTTAAAGGGATGAGAATGTCGGCGTGCCTGCATGTTACCGCAGAAACCGCGAATCTGGTGCGCACGTTGAAAGAAGGCGGGGCGGATGTTGTTTTATGCGCATCAAATCCGCTGTCTACTCAGGATGACGTTGCGGCTTCGCTTGTGGCGGATTATGAAATACCCGTTTTTGCGATCAAAGGAGAAGATAAAGACACATACTACAACCATCTTCATTCCGCATTGAAACACAGGCCAAATGTTACTATGGATGATGGTGCCGATCTTATTACAGAACTGCATTCCAAATTCCAGAATCAGATTTCAGAAATTGTCGGCAGTATGGAAGAAACTACAACCGGTGTAATACGCCTTAAAGCAATGGAGAAAGACGGTTCTTTAAAATTGCCGGTTATTGCCGTAAACGATGCGGCAACAAAGTATTTATTCGATAACAGGTACGGAACCGGCCAGTCGACGATAGACGGAATCATACGAGCGACTGATATTCTTCTGGCGGGCAAATGTTTTGTGGTTGTGGGATACGGCTGGTGCGGCAGGGGAGTTGCAGTCAGAGCGAGAGGGTTAGGCGCAAATGTGGTTGTTACTGAAGTCGATCCGATAAAAGCGATTGAGGCTGTAATGGATGGGTTCAGGGTAATGCCGATGGCTCAAGCCGCTTTGATAGGAGATGTTTTTTGTACTCTTACCGGCAACATCCATGTTATCCGGCCTGAACATTTTGAAAAAATGAAAGATGGTGCGATTGTATGTAATTCAGGGCATTTCAATGTTGAACTTGATATTGACGGTCTTGAGAAAATATCAAAGAATATTGTTAGAGGCGTGCGAAATTTTGTTGACGCTTATATACTGCCGAACGGAAGAAGAATTTACATGATTGCCGAAGGCAGGCTTGTTAATTTAGCCGCAGCGGAAGGGCATCCTGCTTCAGTAATGGATATGAGTTTCTCAACTCAGGCTCTTGCGACAGAATTCTGCGTGAAAAACAAAGAATTTCTCCAGAATAAAGTTTATGTTGTTCCTAAAGAAATAGAAGACTGGGTTTCTACTCTCAAATTAAAATCAATGGGAGTTGATATCGACCAGCTGACTGATGAACAGAAAAAGTATCTCGCTTCATGGAATATGGGTACATGATAAATATTTAGATATATCGCTGGAAAGGAGGTTGTATGCAAATACATCCTCCTTTTTTTCGATATTAACCCATATATCATTTTGATTCGCGTTTTAAGCAATAATAAGCCGGAATGTTTATCATTCGAAAGATGTCTATTTTTTTATTTTTTTTCGTTTTAATTGAGACTGATGAAAAAGTATTTTTATTGTCATTGCGAGGCTCCGAAGGAGCTGTGCAATCTCAACACTGATGGTTTTAAGATTACCACGTCGTTTTGTTTTTGCAAAACTCCTCGTGATGACATATAAATTTAAGGTTTTTTAGCAATCCCAAATTCTAAAACGAAATGCAAACCGCTATTATAATTGATTCGTGCTTAAATAATTGAGTAACCGGATCAAAATGAAATAATTGAATATTTTGATAATTATTTTTGGAATGATTGCCGATATATTTAGTAGTCAGAGTGGTTAGGTCTCGGTAATATCTCCTGAATAAAAAATCTTTTGGGTAAATTGATCAGAACGTTCCTTAAATCTCGATATAAACCACTCTGGCTTTTTGTTTTACATACCTGCTTATTATTTCTTCATTGATTTGTCAATCTCTATAAGCAATGATTTTGCCTGCCCGTTGTTCGGAGAGAATCTTAATATTTCATTGATTTGTTTTTTCGCAAGTTGAATCGACCCGAGTTTTATATAACAGTCCGCTAACTTTAAATGGGCTTGTTCGTTATCGGGGGAATGCCGCAATGCAGTACGGTACATTTTCAATGCTTCGAGATAATTTTTCGATTCCATAAACGAATCGCCTTTTTCTAAGTAACCGGATACATTTATTTTATCCGATGTTGTATCAGAACCGGAATCGGGAATTTTACGGTTAGGAATTATTGTATTTACCGGTATTTTATCTGTTGATATTTGATTAGCATACTTGCTGAGTTCCGATGAATTAGCCGGTTGCGAACCTTCAGGTTTTGCGGAGTTGTGTTCCTGATTTAACTGCCGGTTTTTTCTTTCTTCCAGTATATATTGAAGATAATCCTGGGCGGATTTGTTATCAGGATCAACGGAAACGACAAACCGCATTGTCTGTTCCGCTTTGTCGTATTCGCCGTTACCGAAATAAGAGGAAGCGAGATTAAAATGCGCGTTTACATACCCCGGACTTATTTGGATAGCTTTCTTCAATGCGTCGATTGCTTCCCGATACCTTTTTAGCTGGTTCAGGCATACTCCCAGATTATTATACGCCGGCGCATTATATGGATTGAGTTTCAGCGCGATTTTTACTTCTTCGATAGCCGCCTCGTATTTACCTTCTTCGCCATACATTTTAGCAAGGTTGTTGTGCGCTTCGGAATAATTAGGATCCAGAGCGATTGACATAAGATAAGATTCTTTCGCTTTCTCTCTCAATCCAAGCTGAACGTAAGTATTTGCCAAATTATAATGCGATTGCGCGCGGTTATCGATGGCGAGAGCTTTTTTGTAGTATACTATCGAATCCTGAACGAATCCCTTTTCTGCCAGCATAACTGCGTAATTCGCAAGTGCATTATAATTTTTAGGCGCAATTTTAACCGTATAGTCCCATAAAGAGAATTCATCGCTCCATACGGTATTCTGAACAATGCTTCGCGATATAAATAAGAGGATTATCGCCGTTACAACCGGTATTTTTATTCTATTATTTTTAATAATATCAGTAATCAGCAGGCAAAAAAATGTTATAACTCCGATTGACGGGAGATATAAATACCTTTCTGCAACCGGATGCTGTAAATAAATCAAACCCGATACCGGAAGCAGTGTTGCCAGATACCATATCAAACAGAAACTTAAAACAGGTTTTTCCGATTTGAAATAATATATTGCGAATAACATGCCTGATAAAAAAGGAATGCTTAGCGCCAGATATCCGGTGTTCTCTAAAAACCCCACGTTATAAGCCGGGGCCAGTTTATCGGGAATGAGAATCAGGCGAAAATAGTATAAGATCAGATTTAAAAACCGGATAATAGCGGTAAACGCTGAACTGCCGGAAGAAGATATGTCATCGAGCGATTTATAATCGAATATAATGAATCTTATTAAAAGAAAAATTGTGGCGGTTATAAAAAATATTGCGTATGTTTTTGTAAATCTGCCGGCGGTTAAGCGGAATTGTTTTATGCTAAAATTATAGTAGCAGAAATGGTTGTAAAATAAAATTAATACAGGCAATATAAACCCGTTTTCTTTACTCATGCATGAGATCAAATAATATAATGCGGATAAATAGAGGTTTGCCGCAACTTTGAAATTGGATTTCAGGTATTTGATATAATAAAATAATGAAAGGCACAAGAACAGACTGCATAAGATGTCTTCCCGAAACGAGATTGCGTTTATCGCTTCCGAACCGATCGGATGAACCGCGAAAACCAGAGAGGAAACCATAGAGGTGTTTTTACTGCCTGTGATCAGTAGCAGGAGTTTGTATAGAACCAAAACATGAATGAGGTGGTATATCAGGTTCATGGCATGTGAACCGGCTGGATTTTCTCCGAACAGGGCGAAATCTATAAAATAGCTTACGGTTACAACCGGCCTGTAGGTTGCTTCGCCGTACCGTTTATATTTTGCTACTCCGCTTCTGGCGAAATATTCTTCTTTTGAGAATATATCCGTGATGTTTGAAAAATCTTTAAGGTGCCTGTTATTTTTCATTACAGATGCGTCGTCATAGACAAAATCGTTTGATACGGTGTTTATATAGGCGAGGGCTCCGGCTGTAAGAAGAATCGAATAGATTATTATTTTTAGATATTTGGCCATTGGTATACCTGTTGTTTTATGTTGGTTGAAATGGAATAAAAGATATATTATTATAAATAAGTTTGAAAAACTCAAAATAAATTTTTCTGATAAAATCGAGGTCTGTAAACCCATATCGGAATATAGATTAATATAGCTTAATTTTTTATATGTTTGGATATGGAAAATTAGTATTGAAAAATTTGCGTATAGGCTATATATATAGGGAAGTTCTGAAAAATTATCTTATAGCGCTTGTGTCATTGCGAGCAAACGAAGTTTGCGCGGCAATCTAAGTTCGATTAAGTTTTAGTTGCTTCGTCGTTATGTTTCTCGCGATGACAAATTTTAATTTTTCAGAGATTTCATAAATGATTATTTTGCGAGAGTGGCGGAATTGGCAGACGCGCTGGACTTAGGATCCAGTGGGGAAACCTGTGGGGGTTCAAATCCCCCCTCTCGCATTTGCCTCAATTTCAAGTCTTTAAAAAACGCATATACCGGTATAAAAATCCTTATTTCTGATCAAATTTTATGACATTTTTTAATCCCTTTGATTGGGCTTCTCGTATAATTGCCCGAAATGTGTATTGAGGAGAATTTAGGATCGCTGAAAAAGTCTTTTTTATTTTGCGAAGCAAAGAAGGAGCTGTGGCAATCTCAGCTCTGATGATTTTGAGATCACCACGTCGTTTTGCTTTCGCAAAACTTCTCGTGATGACATAGAAATTTAAGGTTTTTTCAGCAATCCCTACCATATCGATTCACCGGTTCAGTATTGCAAATGCAGAGATTGCGGGTTGCAGATAAAGACGGCAAAAGAGTAGATTTTTATATATAAAGTGTTATAATACTTAAGAAAATTTGGGTAATATCAAAAAAATTTGATATATAAGGCGGTGCGATGAGAAAAATTGATGTAATCAAGAAAATTATTTCTGAGCACAGGAAAGAACTTGAAAGCAAATATAATGTAAAGGAAATCGGCATATTCGGCTCTTATGTTAGAGCCCAGAATTCAAAAAATAGCGATCTTGATGTGCTTGTTGAGTTTAGTAAACCTATCGGGATGTTTAAATTTCTTGAGCTTGAGGAATATATTCAGAACATTACGGGAATAAAGATAGATCTTGTATCAAAGAAAGCCTTAAAGCCAAGAATCGGACAGAATATTCTGAAAGAACTGATTAAAATATGAGAAGAAATTATTTAGATTATATAGAAGACATTATAAATTCCATCGAGGAAGTAGAATCATTTACTTCAGGGATGAGTTTTGATGATTTTGTAAAAGACAAGAAAACAATAAATGCTGTAATTAGAAGTTTCGAGGTTATCGGTGAGGCCGCCAAAATAATACCGGAGGACTTTAAAAAAGTTGTCCTGAGATTCCATGGAAACGCATGGCAGGAATGCGGGACAAACTAATTCACGAATATTTCGTGGTTGATCTTGAAATAATCTGCGTAGTTAGAAAAGAAGATTTACCGCCTCTAAAACCGGTTTTTATAAAAATTTTAAAGGAACCGGAAGAAAATTAGGCACTGTCCCTAATTTCTGTCCTTACCCGTTGCTTGCTATGGGAAGATATTATGGATATTAAGAAATATTTAGCTTGTTGGTTAGATTTGATGGGTCAACAGGAATTATTAGATCAAGATTTTAAAAAAGCCATTACTATTTTAATGGATTTTAGACACACCATACAAATCATAAAAAAAACAGCGGAAAAAACTAATCAAGAATGTGTTGATCTTAATAAGAAAGCTTTCCCTCATGAGGATATAACTAAAATTATTTATCATGATACTTTTTATATAGGAGACTCCGCTATTTTAATTATTCCAATGCCTGAGAATAATAACTATTCAGCAATAGACTCTTTCTTAATGTCAATATATTTCCTTTTAACCTCAGTTAGCATAAACTTTATGTTATCGATTTGCAAAGGATATATTTTTCGAGGTGCTATTGCGATAGGTGATTGTGTCGAAATAGATTTTGTGGGAATGAAGGATATTTATGGCACTGCTATTGTGAAAGCATATTATTTAGAAGATAATAAAGCTCAATATCCTAGAATTATTTTAGATGAACAATTCATAAATTATTTAAATGCAATTAAAAAGATTAGGTTTGAAATAAATGATGATAAACAAGCTATCAATAATATTTTAGAAAAACTTTGGTCATTAATAGAAAGAGATGAAGATAATTTATATGTTATTAATTACCTGTCAGAGCTATTATTAAAGGGAAACATTATTACAAAAGAAAACATTTCGTCTGCTATTAATTGCATAAAAGAATTTAAAAATAATTATCCAAAATATATCGAAACATACGCAAAAATGGAAAATTATTTTAGCCAACACGGTTACAGCTTTTAGTTTTTTATATGTAATATATCTTCGCATATATAGAACAGGTAATTCCTGTTAAAAAAATTTATCACTTTTATCATATCCATTGCTTATTCATGGAACAAAAATCAACGGCAAAAAAAATGTATGGACTGTTAATTTCCTGTTGACATAATTAAAACATATATATATTATTTGAACCTTAATAATTTAGATATTGACAAAATATAGCACGGAAATTGTGGGCGAGCGTAGCTCAGGGGTAGAGCGCAACCTTGCCAAGGTTGATGTCGTGGGTTCAAATCCCATCGCTCGCTCCAGTTTTTTGTGTACATCCTTTTTGGCTTCAACATAATACCATGGGGAGGTAAGATTGACTAATGTTAAAATAGATGAACTTGGCCATTGTAAAGTTAAGTTGCACATCGAAATCCCTTCCGACGAAATTGTAAAAGAAATCGAAGATATCTATACCGAAATAGCAAAAAGCGCAAAAGTTCCGGGATTTAGAACCGGTAAAGTTCCCAGAAAAATTCTCGAGGCAAGATATAAAGATTACGTTTTTGAGGAAACACAAAAACGAGTTATCTCAAAAGGTTATCAGGATGCCGTAAAACAAAAAAACCTGCATCCGGTAAATGTTCCTAAAATAGACGATGTCAAGTATAATGAAAATAAACCGCTCTCTTTTACCGCCGATTTGGAAGTAGCGCCTGAAATCGGGGTAAAAAAATATACCGACATAAAGGTAAAAGTAAAAAAGATTCATATCGACGATCTGGAAATAAACGATTACATGGAAAAATTGCGCGAAAGGCATGCTACGCTTGAAACCACTGAGGACAGGCCGCTTATACGCGGCGATTACGCATTGATAGATTATTCCATAAAATCCGAAGAAGGCAAGATAATTGAAGAAGGTAATGGAAAATTGATGCAGTTACAGCCTGAAAGCGGGTTTCTTACCGATATTATCGCCGAGATGGAAGGAATGACAGTAGGCCGGACAAAAAGCATAGAGACGACACTTCCCGATAATTACTACAAAAAAGAGTTTGGCGGCGCTAAGGTTACGGTCGATGTTACAATAAAAGAAATAAAGGAAAAAATTCTTCCTGAATTAACCGATGAATTCGCCAAAAGTTTAGGAAAATTTGAAAATCTGGATCAGCTCCGGGATCAAATTCGTAAAGTAATTACCGATCAGAAACAATCCGACCAGAAAAGAGAAGGCAAATCGCAGATATCTGATTATCTTTTAGGTAAGTTTGATTTTGATCTTCCGCAGTCGGTTTTCGATATTGAGAAGCGAAGCGTCCTGCGTGAACGCAACATAACCTTAAAGGAAGGCGAAAAGATTCCGTCTGAAATTATAACCGAAGCGAAAAACAGAGTCAAACTATCATATATACTTGCGGAAATCGCGGAGAAAGAAAATATCAAAGCTGAATCGAAAGAAATCGAAAATACTATACGACATACCGCTTATTCGCTGAATATGGGATACGAGAAATTAAGAGACCATCTTATAGAAACAGGTGGGATATACGCTATTCAGGAACGAATATTGCAGGAAAAGGTACTTGATTTTCTGTACGATAAAGCGAATATAGTTGAAAAATAAATATAAACCATATAGGAGTTGAAAATGGTAAGATCTGCTATTCCTTTCCCGACAGTAATAGAACAGACAGGCCGTAATTTCAGTCAGTATGATCTGTATTCGAGGTTGCTCAAAGACAGAATTATATTTATAGGAGATGCCATAACCGATGATATGGCAAATATTGTTGTTGCGGAATTATTGTTTTTGCAGATGGACGATCCTTCAAAAGATATTAATATTTACGTTAATTCACCCGGTGGTTCTGTAACCGCGGGACTTGCTATATATGACACTATACAGTTTTTAAAATGCGATGTGAACACGTACTGCATTGGCCAGGCGGCCAGTATGGGTGCTGTCCTGCTGGCTTGTGGAGCGAAAGGGAAACGATACGGGCTTCCGCATGCGCGAATCATGATTCATCAGCCGTGGGGTGGGGTTAAAGGTACGGCTACTGATATCAGTATACAGGCAAAAGAAATTCTTCGCCTTAAAGATGAACTGAATAAGATATTATCTAATCATACTGGAAGGTCTATGGATGAAATAGCAAAAGATACGGAAAGAGATTTCTATATGTCTGCCGAAGAGGCCTGCAAATATGGGCTTATTGATGAAGTGATAGAGTTTTCAGGCAAGCTCAATAAAGATAAAAAAGAGTAGGTTTAATGAATAAACGTAATGGCAGTCCGATATTGCACAGATGTTCATTCTGTAACAAGGCTCAAAACGAGGTTCGCAAACTGATCGCGGGGCCCGGTGTATTTATTTGCGACGAGTGTGTAAATTTATGCAAGAACATAATCGAAAAAGAGATTCAGGAGACTTCGCGAAAACGGATCTCTAATATGAAAGTTCCAAAACCATCCGCGATAAAAGAAAAATTGGATGAGTATGTTGTTGGCCAGGACAGGGCTAAGAAAGCCATATCGGTTGCGGTTCATAATCATTATAAACGAATAACCGGCAGTATCGACTCTTCCGATGTAGAAATAGAAAAGAGCAATATTTTGCTTATAGGCCCTACCGGTTCAGGCAAAACTTTACTTGCGCGCACTCTGGCTAAAATTCTTGATGTGCCGTTCTGTATAGCTGATGCGACTACCCTTACGGAGGCCGGGTATGTGGGCGAAGACGTTGAGAACATACTGCTGAGGCTTCTGCAGGTAGCCGATTTTGATGTAAAAAGAGCTGAAATGGGTATTGTATATATAGACGAAATAGATAAAATCGCAAGGAGTTCCGAGAATGTTTCAATAACCAGAGACGTATCTGGCGAAGGTGTTCAGCAGGCGTTGCTCAAGATACTTGAAGGAACGCTTGCCAATGTGCCTCCGCAGGGTGGAAGGAAACATCCGCATCAGGAATATATTCAGATAAATACGGAAAATATACTTTTTATATGTGGTGGGGCTTATGTTGATTTGGAAAAGATTATTCATCAGAGGATAGGGCATAAGGTGATAGGTTTTGGTGCGGATATAGAAACGTCAAATAAAAAACATGAGGATATCATATCTCTTGTGGAACCGGTAGATTTATTGAAGTTCGGCATGATTCCCGAATTTGTAGGCAGGTTGCCGGTTATAGCTACATTATCCGGTTTAAACGAGGCGGATTTAATAAAGATTTTGACCGAACCAAAAAATGCTCTTATAAAACAGTATAAGAAATTATTCGAGTTGGAGAATGTAAAACTTGAGTTTACGGATGATTCCATAGCGGAACTGGCAAAAATGGCAATGGCGAAAAAAACCGGTGCTCGGGCGTTGCGTTCAATGATGGAAAATATCATGATGGATATTATGTATGAGATACCCTCCATGAAAGATGTCGATTATGTCCAGATAAACAAAGCAGTTGTTCAGGGCCTATCCGATCCAATCACGAAAAAAATTAGTTCTAAAAAAAGAATAGCATAAAATTATTGCAGGATGCTCAAATCTGAGATACTATTATTGAGCTTCAAAAAAACAGTTTGTTTTCCGGTAATAAAATATTGTATGTCAGGCAATTTGAATAATATCTTTATGGAAAGGAGTTACCTATGAAAAAATTGTATCTTATGACACCTGGTCCTACGACAGTTCCACCTGAAATATTGCTGGATATGGCTCATCCGATATTTCATCACAGGACTCCTCGGTTCAAAAAGTTGTTTGGAGAAGTCAATGAAGGATTAAAACAGGTTCTACGCACTCAAAATCCGGTATTGACTTTTGCTTCATCCGGTACTGGCGCTATGGAAGCCGCAATGGTAAATACTCTTTCACCCGGCGATAAAGTACTTGCTATAAACGGCGGAAAGTTCGGAGAAAGGTATCTTGATATAAGCAAAGCGTACGGGTTTAACGTTATAGATATGCAGGTTACATGGGGACAGGCGGTTGATGTTGCAAAAGTTGCGCAAGTTTTAAAAGAAAACCCGGATATAAAAGCTGTGTGTTCCACATTATGTGAAACTTCTACCGGAGTGGTTAATGACATAAAAGCTTTGGGAGCTGTAGTTTCTAAAACCGATGCCATACTGATAACCGATGCCATAAGCGGTCTCGGGGCAGATGATATACGCACTGATGAATGGGAAGTGGATATGGTTATTGGCGGGTCGCAAAAAGGATTGATGCTTCCTCCTGGCCTGGCATTTTTAAGCGTATCCAAAAAAGCGGAAAAACTGTTAGAAACCTCAAAAACCCCGAAATTCTATTTTAATGTGAAGAAAGCTTTGAAAACGCTTGCGGAAAGCGATACGCCATGGACGCCGGCAGTGAGTTTGATTGTCGGTTTGAAACGATCTTTGGCAATGCTTCTTGAAGAAGGTATGGATAATGTTGTTGCCCGTCATGCGAAGCTTGCGAATGCTACCCGCCTTGGGGTAAAGGGGTTAGGGCTTGAATTATATGCTCCTACTTGCCCTTCAAACACCTTGACTGCGGTAAAAGTGCCTGATGGGGTTGACGGGGCATTGTTTGTCAAGAAAGTTCGCGATGACAAAGGCGTAACTATAGCCGGCGGTCAGGGTGACGCCAAAGGCAAAATATTCAGAATATCACATCTTGGGTATACGGATCATTTTGACGTATTGATTGCAATATCTGCAACAGAGATGGTGCTAAAAGAACTCGGATATAAGTTTGATTCCGGGGCAGGAGTAAAAGCGGTACAACAATTTATAGCTTAAAACATAGGAGAATTCATCCATGATGAAAATATTGATAAGCGATCAGTTGTCTGATAAATGCATTGAGATTCTTGAGCGGGAAAAAATATTTGAGATAATTAATAAACCCGGTATTTCCGTTTCCGAGTTATGTGACTTGATTAAAGATTGCGATGCCTTGCTTGTGAGAAGCGGTACGAAAGTAACCAAAGAGATACTTGATTCAGCAAAAAATCTCAAGCTGATAGGCAGGGCGGGAGTAGGAGTGGATAATGTAGATGTTGTCGAAGCGACAAAAAAAGGTGTGGTGGTAATGAATACCCCGGGCGGCAATACCATATCTACCGCTGAGCATACATTTGCGTTACTTCTATCAATGGCGAGAATGATCCCGCAGGCATATGTTTCAATGAAAGAAGGAAAATGGGACAGGAAAACATTTAAAGGGGTTGAATTAAACGGAAAAATACTTGGAATAATCGGTATGGGGCGTATCGGTAAAGAAGTGGCTAAACGCGCGCGCGCATTTAATATGTCTGTTCTTGCCAATGACCCGTTTATGTCGCCTGAAATGGCAAAAAAATTTGAAGTTGAACTTGTATCAAGAGAAGAAATATACAAGAAAGCGGATTTCATTACTGTTCATACGCCGCTGACAGATGATACCAGAGGAATAATAGATTCAAAAGCTATTGCCATGATGAAAAAAGGTGTCAGAATACTAAATTGCGCTCGTGGAGGGATAGTAGATGAAAAAGCTTTGATTGAAGGGATCGAAAAAGGTATTGTTGCTGGTGCCGCGCTTGATGTATATACAGCGGAACCGCCTGATTTTCCGGAGTTGACTAAACATCCGAAAATTCTCGCAACGCCTCATCTTGGCGCGTCTACTGCTGAAGCGCAGGAAAATGTAGCTATTGATATCGCGTATCAGGTAGTGGACGCTTTAAAAAACGGGGTGATCAACAATGCCGTAAACGCTCCATCAGTTGATGCTGAACTGGCATTGCTGATAAAACCTTATGTCGAGCTGGCAGGAAAGATAGGAAGGTTTTTGTCGTATATGGTAAATGGGCAGATAATAAAAGCTAAAATCCGGTTTGAGGGAAAAGCGGCAAACCATGATATGTCTATGCCTTCTGCGGCGTTTCTTGAGGGACTGCTGAAAAAAGCTATGGCTGAAGAGGTTAATATTGTAAATGCGTCGCACATGGCGAAAGAAAGAGGAATTGATGTGGAAGAAACCAAATCGGAAGCCGTAGGAGATTTCTCCGATTTGATTCGTGCGGATATAATTACCGATGACGGCAAAATATCTCTTGCAGGAACCCTTTTCGGTACAAGAAACGAGCCGAGAATAGTAATGATAAACAATTATTTTATAAATGCCAAACCGGATGGGGCGCTATTATATGTTATAAATAAAGATAAACCGGGCGTCATCGGCCAGATAGGTACAATTCTGGGCAAACATGGCATAAATATCGCGGATATGACTGTCGGACGCAAAGATGAGGGAGATGTGGCGCTGACGCTGATCAACGTTGATCAGCCTGCGACACAAAGCGCTTTGGATGAACTGAATGCGATGGATAAAATAGTTGAAGTAAGATCAATAGAATTGTAACTTGGGGTAAAAAATGGCAAATGTAGTTATAGTAGGCGCGCTTTTCGGAGACGAAGGCAAAGGAAAGATAGTTGATCTTTTGACCGAAAGCGCTGATTATGTCGTACGGTTTCAGGGAGGCAATAATGCGGGGCATACGGTTGAAGTTGGGGATGACCAGTTTATTCTTCATCTTATTCCGTCAGGAATACTGCATAAAGGCAAGATTTGTGTTATCGGCAACGGGGTAGTGGTTAATCCCGAATCTCTGATTGGCGAGATAGAGTTGCTTGAATCAAGGGGTATTTCTGTCGGCGGCAGTCTTGTAATAAGCGATACGGCGCATCTTATTTTTCCTTACCATAAAGTGCTTGATGAATTACGAGAGATGAAAACAGGAAATAGAAAAATCGGCACGACAAAACGGGGAATCGGTCCTGCATATGCGGATAAAGTTGCGCGAATGGGTATTCGGATGACCGATCTATTAAACTCGAAAGTATTTCGCGAGAAACTTTCATATAATCTCGAAGAAAAAAACAATCTTCTTGTCAACGTATATAATGGCGAACCATTCTCATTCAATGAGATATACGAAAAATATCTTGAGTATGCCCGGATAATTAAACCATATCTTGCCAATGTACCAAAAATATTAAATGCGGCAGTAAAGGATAAAAAGAATATTTTATTCGAAGGTGCTCAGGGGACTTTACTTGATGTCGATTTCGGTACATATCCTTATGTAACCTCATCAAATCCGACTGCTGGCGGAGCTTGTATCGGAACCGGAATTGCCCCGAGCACAATTGATGAGGTTATAGGTGTAACCAAAGCATATTCAACTCGAGTGGGTGAAGGGCCGTTTCCTACTGAATTCAAAGACGAATTTGGAGATTGGTTTCGAAAACAGGGTAAGGAGTTCGGAGCGACAACGGGCAGACCTCGCAGATGCGGATGGTTTGACGCGGTTTTGAGCAGGTATTCGTCCATAATCAACCATACGGATTATCTTGCCATAACAAAATTAGATGTTCTTGATGATTTGGATGTCATAAAAGTATGTACTTCATATAAGTGTAATGGCGATATAATTGATTTTTTTCCCAGCGATATGGATGTTTTGGAAAATTGCGAGCCTGTATATGAGGAATTTCCCGGCTGGAAAAAGTCTACACGCGATATACGGAGTTTTGATAAACTTCCTAAAGAAGCGAAACACTATATCTCTAAAATTGAGCAAATAACATCAACACCTGTAAAAATAGTATCTGTGGGAGCAAAGAGAGAAGAAACAATTTTTATAAATTAAAAATATGGCTAAATCTAAATTTGAAAATGAAATTGATTTAACTAAATTGCCGCAACATATAGCGATAATTATGGATGGTAACGGCAGATGGGCTCAGAAATTGGGGTTCAATCGGATAAGAGGGCATCGGGCCGGTGTAGAGACGATCAGGGAAATAGTTACGTTTGCGTCTCAAATAGGCATAAGATACCTGACGCTATATGCGTTTTCAGTAGAAAACTGGGGACGGCCCAAGCAGGAAGTTAATATGCTTATGAGGCTTCTTGAAGAATATCTTGAAAAAGAGTTGCAGACTTTTAAGGATAATAATATCAAATTCAATACTATAGGGTTTATCGAGGATCTTCCTCAAAATATACAGAGATTGATACTTATAAATAAGGAGCAGACCGATAAAAATACCGGCCTTTTATTGACTCTTGCGTTGAATTACAGTGGAAGAAGCGAAATTACCGATGCGGTAAAACGTATTGTCAAAGATAAAATTAATCCTGAAGATATTAATGAAACAACCATCTCAAATTATTTGTTTACAAGTAAAATCCCCGACCCTGATCTTCTGATAAGAACGAGCGGAGAAATGCGGATAAGCAATTATCTTCTATGGCAAATATCATATACGGAGTTATGGGTTACTCCTGTTCTTTGGCCGGAATTCCGCAAAAAAGATCTTTTAGAGGCGATAAAAGAATATCAAAAACGGGAAAGGCGGTTTGGAAAGGTATAAATGTTTTTTCAACGAACATTGAGCTCAATTTTCTTAATCGTAATTATTGTATTTACAGTATCGCTAAGCAAGGGTAGCCTCGCTTTTCTTACTTTGCTGGTTTCAAATGTTATTATAGCGTTTGGGCTTCTTGACTTTATGTATATTACAAACCGTGACGGAAGTAAACTTTTGCGCACATGCGGTGTTATTTCCGGAATTATTTTAAATACGTTTCTTTTTTTTAGGTATTTTTTCGGTCAGTCGGGAAGTGAAATTCTTGTCGCGGGTACCGTAATAATATTATTTAGTATGTTTGTTATTCAGATTATACGGCAGGAGACTAAATTTACTATTCATGGTATATGCACTACTTTAACCGGTATAATTTATGTTGTATGGCTGTTTTCGTATTTGATAAAAATTATATATATTTCCCATGTCGACGGCAGATGGCTTATTCTTGTTCTTGCGGCTATTACAAAAAGCGGCGATATTTTCGCGTATTTGATCGGTTCAAATTTCGGCAAACATAAACTTATACCTAAAATCAGCCCGAAAAAAACGGTTGAAGGTTCGATTGGAGGGATAATAGGAAGTGTTTTGGTGGCGGTTTTTATAATCAAAATAACTCCGGTTCCTGTAAAAATGAGCGGTCATTCGTGGATTTTGGGAATAATTCTGGGTATCACAGGGCAGTTGGGTGATTTAATCGAGTCGATGCTTAAGCGAAACGGTTCCGTCAAGGATTCAGGACAGTATATACCCGGTATGGGTGGTGTACTGGATTTACTGGACAGTATTCTGTTTAATGCTCCGATAATGTATTTTTATTTGTATTATATATTGGATATGTCATGAAAAAAATTTCGATTCTCGGTTCTACAGGTTCTATCGGAACAAGCGCTTTAAAAGTAGTTGATTCTATACCTGAAAAGTTTAGGGTTGTCGGCATATCTGCAAACCGCAATATAGATTTGTTAATAGTCCAGTGTAAAAAATACCGTCCTGAAATTGTGGCTGTTGCTGAAAAAGATAAATATTTGATTTTAAAAGAAGCCGTTTCGCCGGCAACTAAAGTGGTATGCGGGTTAGAAGGTTTGATTGAAGTAGCCGCGCATATGGAAAACGACTTGCTTGTGAGCGCGATTGTCGGTGTGGCGGGTTTGATTCCGACTTATGAGGCGATAAAAAAGGGAATCGATATAGCTATTGCTAATAAAGAAGCGCTTGTTGTTGCAGGATCGATAATAACGAGCCTGGCAAAAGAAAAAAATGTCAAACTGCTTCCTGTGGACAGTGAACATAATGCTCTATTTCAATGCCTTACGGGTCAGAAAAAAGAATGGGTCAAGAAACTTATATTGACAGCGTCGGGAGGTCCTTTTCTGAATGTATCGCGAGAAACAATGAGCAGGGCGACAGTAGAACAGGCTCTTGCCCATCCGAAATGGTCGATGGGAAAAAAAATATCCATAGATTCGGCGACAATGATGAACAAAGGACTTGAAGTAATCGAAGCTCACTGGCTGTTTGATGTGCCGTTTGATTCTATAGATGTTCTGATTCATCCGGAAAGCATTATTCATTCTATGGTAGAATTTGTGGATGGATCGTATCTGGCGCAAATGAATGTGCCGGATATGTGTATTCCGATTCAGAACGCGCTTACATATCCCGAACGAATAGGCGCAGGTATATATAAATCATTAGATTTTTGCGCTATGGCAAAATTAAGTTTTTTAAAACCTGATTTCGATAAATTCCCGTCTCTTAAGCTTTCTTACGAAGCCGGTAAAATCGGGCATACTATGCCGGCTGTCCTGAATGCTTCTAATGAAGAGGCGGTGAAATTGTTTCTAAATGGAGAAATAAATTTTGACGATATCCCGAGAATAATAGCCGATGTTATGGACCGGCATGACACTATAAAAAATCCGAATTTGGAAACTTTGTTTGAAATAGATAAATGGGCAAGAACAAAATCAAAAGAAATATTAAAAAAGATAAGCGGAGTTTAATATGGATGTTTTTATTGATATGATCAGGTTTATAATCATTCTGGGATTGCTGATTTTTGTTCATGAACTGGGTCATTTTCTCGTTGCAAAAAAAGTTGGGATTTATGTATTTAAATTCTCAATCGGGTTTGGGAAACGCCTGCTCGGATGGAAAAAAGGAGGTACAGATTATTGTATATCTGCAATTCCATTTGGTGGATATGTGAGAATGGCAGGGCAGGAAGATATGCCATCAGGTGAAAATAAAATAGAGGATAAATGCGAAGATTACGTTGATGTACCTGAAGACCAGAAATTTTATAATAAAACCGTAGGGCAAAGAATGGCGGTAGTTATTGCAGGGCCGGCAATGAATTTTGCGCTCGGATTAATTCTGTTTATAGCAGTTTATATTGTCGGCATGCATGTTCCGGCTTATATGAAAAAAACGGTTGTCGGCGATGTAACGCCAAATTCCCCGGCGCAAACGGCAGGGCTACAAACCGGCGATGAGATTTTATCTATCGGGGAAACCGGCGTAAATGAGTGGCGTGATATTGTAAAAACCGTTCTGTTTAATATAGGTACCGAACTGGATATAAAAATAAAAAGAGGCGATCAGATAGTTTCTCTGAAAGTAACGCCTTCATATTATGATAAAAACGCAAATCCCGGAATAGGCGTGTTACCGTATATCAATGCTCAAGTGAAAGATGTTATTCCGCAGAGCCCTGCAGAAAATGCGGGAATAAAAAACGACGATATGATCGTGGCTGTTAATGGAGAGAACGTTACATTTACAAATATCATGAAGAAAATAAAATATGCGCAAACGGATCTTTTAAATATTACGCTCATGAGAAACAATAATAAAATGGATGTATTGGTTAATCCGGCCGTGATAGGAGTGATTAAAGATATTGAGATCTATGAAGGGTTAATTGCAGAAGTCGACAGTAAAAAGTTTCCTATGCTCAAACCCGGTGACAAATTAATACAGATTGATGCAGACAAAATTTCCGGCGATGAGAACATTAACGAATTGTTATCTGGTAAGATTAATCAGCAGGTAAAACTGTTGTTTAAAAGAACTACTAAATCTAAATTCAAATCGCAAAGTGAAAATATTACAGTTTCGGCAACGGTTGAGACGGGAAAACGAATAGGTGTTTATTTTGAAGCCGATCCTGCTACGGTTCTTGAGAAGTATCCTGTTCATATCTCGATACTAAAAGGCGTTAAACGTGCGTTCTCATCCGTTTTTGAATTGTTTGCGTCGCTGTATTATCTTGCTTTAGGGAAAATTAGCCCGCGAGAACTTGCCGGACCCGTAGGGATTTATAAGATTACCGCTGATTTTGCGAGAACAGGATTTGTAATGCTTCTTTCTTTTATCGCTTTTTTAAGCGTTAATCTAAGTGTTATTAATCTGCTTCCAATACCGGTGCTTGACGGCGGCCATGTGATTTTTCTATCTATCGAAGGAATTCTAAGACGCCCCTTGAATGAGAAGTTTGTGGAAATCTGCCAGAAAATAGGGTTCGCGCTACTTATGCTTTTGATAGTTTATACTTTGTGGAATGATATAGTTCATCGAATAATCGGGAAATAATATTTTTTATGATAAACAGGCGAAACACAAAAAAAGTTTATTTGGGAAGCGTACCTGTAGGAGGCGATTCAAAAATTACGGTTCAATCCATGACAAGCACGGATACGAGGGACTCAAAGGCAACTCTGGAACAAATTCATCAATTGCAGGATGCCGGTTGCGATATAATAAGGGTTGCAGTGCCTGATATGGAAGCTGTTCAGGCATTGCATGAGATAATAAAATATATAAAAATTCCAATTGTGGCTGATATTCATTTTGATTACCGGCTTGCGGTTTCGGCAATCGAAGCCGGCGTAAACGGTTTGCGGTTAAATCCCGGTAATATTAAAGATCCTGATCATATAAAAATAGTAGTAGCCAAAGCAAAAGAGAGAAAAATACCTATACGGGTCGGCGCAAATTCCGGTTCTCTTTCGAAAGACTGGTTTAATGGGTTAAGCGATTCGCTGACTCGCGATCAAAGAGTCGCTCATGCTATGGTTATAGGCGCGCAAAGCCAGATTAATATTCTTGAGAATATGGAATTTGAGGATATTGTCATTTCGCTAAAATCTTCTGATGTACCGACGTGTGTTTTAGCATATAAATTAATGGCTGATAAATGCGGCTACCCGTTTCATCTCGGTATAACGGAAGCTGGGCCTATTACCCAGGGGACTGTGAAATCAAGTATCGGGTTAGGCATACTCCTTTTTGATGGTATTGGTGATACGATCAGGGTTTCGCTTACGGATTCGCCGGTAAATGAGGTCAGAATCGGGCATACGATTCTACAATCGCTTGGGTTAAGAAGAGAATACCCTGAAATAATAAGCTGTCCCACATGCGGCAGATGCAGAATCGGGGTTATTGATATCGCAAAAAAAATCGAACAGGCTGTATCTGGAATAAAATGCGATATAAAAATCGCTGTTATGGGGTGTGAAGTAAATGGGCCGGGCGAAGCAAGAGAAGCCGATATCGGTATCGCGGGCGCAATGGGGTATGGAATTTTATTTAAAAAAGGCGAAGTCATAGGGCGGGTGCCTCAGGATGAAATAGTTGCGAGATTAATTGAAGAAGTCGGCAAGTTCAATTCTAAGGGAGATTGATAACCGTGAAAATGTCAAAAGCTTTAATACCAACCGTAAAAGAGACTCCCGCGGATGCGGAAATAGTCAGCCATAAATTAATGATTCGAGCCGGTTTAATGCGAAAACTCGGCGCAGGGATATATACATATCTTCCTTTAGGGTTGAAAGTCATAAGAAAAGTGGAAAATATCGTCAGGGAAGAGATGGACAAAGCCGGAGCCCAAGAACTGCTTATGCCGATATTGAGCCCTGCGGAATTGTGGTTGGAAAGCGGCCGGTGGAACGTTTACGGAAAAGAACTGATGCGCATTAAAGACCGGCATGACAGGGAATTCGCTTTAGGGCCTACTCATGAGGAAATAATAACCGACCTTGTAAGATCCCTGATAAAATCATACAAGGAACTTCCGCTAAATTTGTACCAGATACAGACAAAGTTCAGGGACGAAATCCGCCCGCGGTTTGGAGTTATGCGTGCAAGGGAATTTGTAATGAAAGATGCTTACAGTTTCCATAAAGACAAGGAATCGTTAAACAAATGTTATTGGCAGATGTTTGATACTTATACGAGAATTTTTAAGAGGTGCGGTCTGAAGTTTAAACCTGTTCTTGCAGATTCCGGAGCTATCGGCGGTGATCTCACGCATGAATTTACCGTTCTTGCAGATTCCGGCGAATCGCTAATATTTTATTGCGAAGATAACGGATGCGGATATGCGGCAAGTTCGGATTTCGCTTCAGGGATAATTCCTGAAATAACAGAGGATTGTTTTGATTCGAATTCGGCAGTTGAAAAAGCGCACACTCCTGCATTAAAAACAGTTGAAGAAGTATCGGCATTTTTTAAAGTCAAACCGGAATGCCTGATTAAGACTTTAATTTATAATATAGATGGTTCTCCAGTAGCTATTTTGATAAGAGGCGACAGGGAAATAAATGAGATAAAGTTACAGAAGTTTTTCAATAATCCTTTGGTACAGCTTGCCGGCGAAGATATAATAAAAAAAGTAACCGGAGCAAACGTTGGTTTTGCGGGTCCCGTGGGATTAAAAATACCTGTTTATGCCGATAATTCCATAAAAAGCGTGAAAATCGGAATAACAGGAGCAAACGAAACGGATTACCATTATAAGAATGTTGTCTTAGGGCGGGATTATTTGCCCGGAGAATATGCTGATCTTGCAATCGCTCAAGCAGGCGATGCGTGCCCCGGTTGTCGTAAACCTCTCAAAGAATGCAGAGGTATTGAGGTTGGACAGGTGTTTGAACTTGGAACAAAATATTCTAAAGCGTTATCAGCTATGTATCATGATGAAAACGGCGAGGAACAACCTTTTGTTATGGGATGTTACGGGATAGGAATTACGAGAACCGTAGCGGCGGCGATAGAGCAGTCTTATGACAAAGACGGAATTATTTGGCCGTATTCTATAGCGCCGTATCAGGTGATAATTTTAACTCTCAATCCGGCTGAAACCGCTATCGCCGGAATGGGTGAAAAAGTTTATAATGAACTGTCTGGTATGGGGTTTGAAGTATTGCTCGATGACAGGGATATGAGGCCGGGTTTCAAATTTAAGGACGCTGACCTTATCGGTATACCAATAAAAGTGATAATCGGGAAATCGTATATTGAGGAAGGTTTGCTGGAAGTAAAAAAGCGCAAAGACGGAGAATCGTTCAAGGTAAAAGAAGAAGAATTGCTTGATTTAATAAATAAGATAGCTGATGAATTAAAAACCAATGAGTAATAACAAATTGAATTTTTACGTTCTGATACCGGCGTTTAATGAAGAAAAACATATCGGCGAACTTATTCGCCGGATTAATTTGATTACTTCAAATATTGTTGTCGTGGATGACGGGTCAACGGACAAAACAGCGCAAATCGCACAACAAAACGGGGCGTTTTGTATCATTCATGATACAAACAAAGGTAAAGGCGCATCGTTGTCGGACGGTTATGATTATCTGTTGAATAAAGGCGCAGAGTATATAATTACTATGGATGCAGACGGTCAGCATTCGCCGGACGATATAAACAAGTTTATACAACTTGCGAAATCGGGCAAATATGATATTATTGTCGGCAACAGGATGAATGATACAAAAAATATGCCTTTAATCAGGTATTTGACAAATCGGTTTACGTCAATGGTTGTTTCAATGTGTGCCGGATGCAAGATTCCTGACAGCCAATGCGGTTTTAGGTTGTTTAGCAGTAATGTATTGCGTAAAGTCAAAGTAACCGGTATGAATTTTGATGCGGAATCTGAAATCCTCGTTAAAGCGTCAAAAAAAGGTTTTAACATCGGGTCGGTTGAAGTGAAAACTATATATGGTGAAGAGATAAGTAAAGTCAATCCGGTTAAAGATACCATACGGTTTTTTCAACTGATATTGCGGTTGCTGAAAAAAAAGGGGAATAATAAATGAAAATAGTTCGCAGACTTTACGACTGGGTTTTGCATTGGGCTCATACTCCCTACGGTACGCCGGCTCTTATTGCTAATTCGTTTGCCGAATCCTCTTTTTTTCCTGTTCCTCCGGATGTCCTGCAGATAGCGTTGTCTATCTCGCATAGGAAAAAATCGTTCTTCTATGCGATGATATCTTCTGTTTCTTCCGTATTGGGCGGTGCGCTCGGATATATTATCGGATTGGTTTTGATGGAAGCCATAGGCTGGCCGATAATTCATTTTTATAAAGGCGAAAAAATATTTTCTGATCTGATAGTTATTTTTAATGAGAACAGTTTTTGGGCAATACTTATAGCGGCTCTTACTCCTATCCCATACAAAGTATTTACTATCGCTGCAGGTGCCAGTGAAAGCGATTTTACGGTTTTTATGATTGCATCGGTTTTGGGCAGGTCAACCCGCTTTTTTTCGCTTGCGGTATTGATTTATATTTTTGGCGAGAAAATAAAGACTTTTATAGACAAATATTTCAATATTCTTACTGTAGTTTTTGGAGTTTTAATTATTTTAGGGTTTATTGCAGTTAAAATTTTGTTTAAATAATGTTTGAAAAATAGATATATTTATTTATAATACAGCAAGTTTTTTTATAATAAATATACTGTCGGGGCGTAGCGCAGCCCGGTAGCGCGCAACGTTCGGGACGTTGATGTCGGAGGTTCAAATCCTCTCGCCCCGACCATTTATTTTTGTTCATTCCTCCGTAATTCCGTAAAAATCTGTAAATTTTAAAAAATTCCGGTTTAATTTAATGATTATTTTTTTTATTATGAAATAGAATTAAAAAATTGGTGGTATTATGTCGGATCATAAAAATTTGGTACGGGTTTTTGTCCATTACGACGGCAGGGTACAGGGAGTGGGTTTCAGATATAGCGTATGTGCCATAGCCGATAGGTATGATGTTACAGGTTATGTAAAGAATCTAAGGGATGGCAGAGTAGAACTGTGCGCAGAAGGAGAATCGGAAACTGTAGTATCTTTTCTTAATGAAGTGGAAAACGGCCATTTGAAACGATATATATTGAATATAAATAAAAACTGGAGTGAATGTAAAAACGAATTTACCGAGTTTGGAATAAAATATTGAACCGGTTTTAAAAATATACTGATAAAAGTCCTTTTAAGTTAATTATTTCTCCTTGTATTCCGATTTTAACATTATCGTTTTGAAAATTTTATAACGGAGCTCCTATTTTTTAAATAAGATGAAATACGCTATATTGTCAGATATCCATTCAAATCTTGTGGCGTTAAATGCTGTTCTGGAAGATTGTTCTAAGAAAAGTATTGATAAATACCTGTGTTTGGGTGATATTGTCGGTTACGGTGCACAGCCGTCGGAATGTATTAAAAAAGTAATTGAACTTGAGGCCGAATGGGTTCCAGGCAATCATGATCATGCTGTGGCAGGGTGTACGGACATCTCTTTTTTTAATTCTTATGCTAAAACCGCGGTGCTGTGGACAAGAGAAACTCTTACCGAAAATGAACTTGAATTCCTTAAGAATCCCGTGTTTATTAAAAAAATTAACGATATTACTTTAGTCCATTCGTCTCTCGATTCGCCTGAGATGTGGAAATACGTTCTTAACGAATATGACGCTTCAAAAAATATTCAACTTCTGGATAATTTAATATGTTTTATCGGCCATTCTCACGTACCTTGCATATTTCAGGAAAAATACAACAGCAAAGCCCTTCTTGATTTTCTGGATAAAATAAGCATTAAAGAGAAAACCATTGTCAATGTCGGTTCCATAGGACAACCTCGTGATGGCGACCCGCGGGCAAGTTACGCTATATATGATACGAAGTCTAAATCCGTATCTTTCGAGAGGGTGGCTTATGATATCGAGAACGCTCAGCGCAAAATTTTTGAAGCAGGGTTGCCGTCAATACTTGCGGCAAGGTTGTCATTGGGCAGGTGATATGGTAAAAGCTGTTTCATGGTTAATTACTGTTCTATGGATGGCGCTTATTTTTACAGCGTCATCTATGAAATTTGAACAGGGTCCACCTATATTCCCAGGGGATGACAAAGTAGCCCACTTTATTGAATATGGAATTCTTGCGTCTTTATTTTATAATGCCCTGATAAAAACTTTTATAAATATAAAGGGCAAATTTGTAACTGTAATACTGGCGGTTTTATTTTCGGTAATTTACGGTATAACCGATGAAATTCACCAATTGTTTGTGCCGACGAGAGAATTTTCTTTTTTTGATTTAACAGCCGATTTTATTGGCTCCGCATTTTTCTGTGCAGTATTCCATTTCTATCATAACAAAAGTTCAATAAGTAAACTTTAATTCTCTATAATTGACAAATACTCTCCTGATCTGATATTTTAACGCTAAAGGGCTCAATGCGTTTATTCATTATAGGAGTTTTTGAAAAATTATCTTATAGCGCTTGTGTCATTGCGAGCAAACGAAGTTTGCGCGGCAATCTAAGCTCGATTAACTTTGAGATTGCTTCGTCGCTATGCTCTTCGCAATGACAAATTTTAATTTTTCAGAGATTCCTATATTATTATTCTTGAAGATGCAAATATTATTAAAGTATGAGGAGAATATAGTGGCATTTGAAAAAATTGTTGTTACAGGGATTGGAGCGGTTACCGCTCTTGGGATTGGTTGTGATAATCTATGGGATTCGCTGTTAAAAGGTAAGTCTGCTATAAAGCGAATTAATTTTGAAGATGCGGATATGGATCAGTTTACGTCGCAGATGGCCGCTCCGATAGAAAATTTTGATGTGAGCGATTTTTTTGAGAAAGACAAATCGTTAAAACGCAATGGCAGAGTTACAAACTTTGCTATTGCCGGGACCAAACTGGCTCTTGAGGATGCCGGATTTAAATTTCAAACACGGAAAACAGATTCAGGTAAAATCAGTTATGTAATAACCGGCATTGATTCTTTCCGTGCGGGAGTCGTAATGGGTGTGGGTGTGCATAATATGGATATAAGCGAGAAGTTTCATGCGCTTCATGTTTTAAATAACGGACCGAAAAAAACGAGTCCTTTCGCGTTGCCGTTTATTCCTACAAATGCTGTTCCGGCGATGGTGGCAGAGAAATTCAATATTATAGGGCCGAGTTATGCTGTATCTACGGCTTGCGCATCGGGGACGCATGCTATAATAAACGCTTATAATCTGCTCCAGTCGCCTGATATTGATATGGTTATTACCGGTGGTTGCGATGCTTGTATTACATCTTATGTATATGGTGGTTTTGATGCGATGCTTGCTATGTCGAAAAATAACGATATTCCCGATAAAGCGTGCAGGCCTTTCGATAAAAACAGAGACGGGTTTATAATCGGAGAAGGAAGCGGAATACTTATACTTGAGAAAGAATCGACCGCTCTGAAAAGGGGAGCGAAAATTATAGCTGAACTTGCCGGCGGATGTATGTCCAGCGATGCTTATCACATAACCATACCGGAACCGACCGGAGCGTCTGCGATAAAGATGCTGAACCGGGTTTTTGAAGTGTGCTGTGTTGCAAAAGATGAAGTCGGATATATTAATGCTCATGGAACCTCAACGCCGTTAAACGATTCTACGGAATCGCATGTGATTAAACAGGTGTTTGGTCAAAGGGCATACAAAATACCGGTCAGCTCAACTAAATCTATGTTGGGGCACAGTATAGGCGCGTCAGGCGGAATTGAGGCAATTGTCTGCATAAAGACAATTATATCCAGCATGATACATCCTACGCGGAATCTGGAATACCCTGATATAGATTATGTTGACCCTCGGTGTCCTGAACTTGATAAAAGATGCGATCTTGATTATGTACCGGGTTTGCCGAGAGAACAAAATGTGGATGTGGCATTATCCCAGTCATTTGGGTTTGGCGGGCACAACAGCGCTGTTGTATTTAAAAAATATTTTTAGGGTTTATATGGATAATGATCAACTTGATTTGATTAGTATTCAGGAACAAATAGAGCATTTGAAACGCCAGATTCGGTATCATGACAAAAAGTATTATGTTGATGCCGATCCTGAGATATCTGATTACGAATATGACCGGTTGATGAAAAAACTGATCGATCTGGAGTCGCAATATCCTGATTTTGCTACTCCTGATTCGCCTGCACGCAGGGTTTCCGGTGAACCTCTCGCTGAGTTTACAGCATTTGAGCACGAATTTCCAATGTTGAGTATGGATAATACATATTCAAGAGGGGAATTGATGGAGTTCGATTCGCGAGTACGCAGAATTTTAAATGTTGATAATGTTGAGTATACAACCGAATATAAGATCGATGGTGTTGCAGTATCGCTAATATATGAGAACAAAATGCTGGTTCGCGCTTTAACTCGTGGAGACGGGTATGTCGGCGATGACATTACTCAAAATATCAGAACCGTAAAATCGTTGCCTCTTTTTATAACCGATTCGGGAATATCGGAGTTTCCGAAAAAAATCATATTGCGTGGCGAAGCGTATTTAAGCAGGAAAAACTTTGAAGCTGTTAATCGGGAAAGAGAAAAATCGCATCTGCCTCTGTTCGCCAATCCACGCAATGCTGCCGCCGGTTCGCTGAAACTTCTTAATCCGAAAGAAGTCGCTGTTCGTAATCTTGATCTGATTATATATGGTGTAGCAGATTATGGGGCGTTGAATGTAAATACTCACTCTACAGCTTTAAACATTTTAAAAGAGTATGGTTTTAAGATCAATAATCCGATTACAGTTTGCAATGGGATCGGAGATGTCATAAAATCTTGCGATGCTACGCTTGGAATTCGCAATATACTTCCTTTTGAGATTGATGGTATGGTAGTTAAAGTAAACCGAATAGACTGGCAGAAAAAGCTTGGAGCAACGGCCAAAGTACCGAGATGGGCAATAGCGTATAAATTCCCTGCCCAGCAGGTTACGACAAAAATTATTGATATTTCAATTCAGGTTGGACGAACAGGAATACTTACTCCCGTTGCAATACTTGAACCTGCGCCGGTTTCGGGTTCGGTTATAAGCAGGGCTTCGCTTTATAATAAAGACGAAATTGAAAACAAAGATATCCGCATTGGAGACACTGTATTAATTGAAAAAGGCGGGGAAATAATCCCTAAAGTAGTTAAAGTTATATCGTCTAAACGCGATGGTACTCAGGTTCCGTTTGTTTTTCCACAAAAGTGCCCTGAATGCGGTGCCGGTGTTGTTCAGCAACCTGATGAAGTCGCTGTTCGCTGTGATAATATTTCATGTTCAGCGCAAATAAAACGCAGGGTTGAGCATTTTGCGTCCCGAAATGCCATGAATATAGAAGGATTGGGCGAGAGCCTGATTGATAGGCTGGTTGATAAGAAAATCATTTGCAATGTGGCTGATCTTTATTATCTTGATTATGAATTGATAGCTTCTTTTGACAAAATGGGAAAAAAATCAGCTAATAATTTACGAATGGCAATAGAATCAAGCAAAAAAAACGATCTTTCACGGTTGATTCATGGAATTGGAATAAGGCATGTCGGATTAAAACTCGCTGAGGAATTGTCTATTGAATTCGGGAATTTAGATAGGATTATGAACGCTAATTATGACGATTTTATCAAAATAACTGATGTCGGGGAAATTGTCGCCAATAGTATTGCCGGTTTTTTTAAATATCCGGAAAACAGAAGTGTTATAGAAAGATTAAGATCAGCGGGAGTCAATTTTGAATCCCTGCGGAAAAAGTTAAGTGTATCTGTGAGCCCATTTTCTGCAAAAACCGTTGTTTTAACGGGATCTCTGAATTCCTATACCCGCGAGCAAGCATCGGAAATAATAAAAAATATGGGCGGGAAAATATCTTCATCGGTAACTAAATCTACTGATTTTGTGATTTGCGGAAAAGAGCCCGGCTCAAAATATGAAAAAGCTCTTCAGCTTGGGATAAAAATTTTAACCGAAGAAGAATTTATCAGGATAATTAATGAAAAATAGCGAATTGGCAGGCAGGTTTATAGATTATTTGTTTGTCCATAGATCTTTGGCGGAAAATACGATAACTTCATATAAAAATGATGTTTTAAAGTTTATTGCGTATATTGAGGATAAAAATATATCCGTTGAAGAAGTATCTTACGATTTAATTGTAGAATTTTTAATGAGCCGCAAAAAAGAGGGAATAAAACCATCCACTATATCGCGCAACCTAATATCCATAAAACTATTTTTTAAATATCTGTTAAAAATACGTTTAATTAACAAAAATCCTTCCGAAAATATAGATTCGCCTCGTTTATGGAAACCGTTGCCGAAAAACCTTGATGAAAAACAGGTTGATTCCCTACTTTCCGTAAAAGGAAATAAATTCAATGAAGTTCGTAATCACGCCATACTTGAATTATTGTATTCTTCGGGGTTACGTGTCAGCGAAGCGGTTAATTTGAAACTCAATGATATTGATTTCGCGCGTAATATGCTCTCATGCATGGGAAAAGGGAATAAAGAACGAATAGTTCCCATAGGCGGGTTTGCTATTGAAAGTATTGAAAAATATCTGAATGAACGCCGAAAAATAATGCGTTTTGATTCCGAAAGTTATCTTTTTGTGAGCAGTACTGGAAAAAAAATAACGCGAACAGCATTATGGTATGCAGTAAAAAAAATTGCTAAACAGGTTGCTTTAGGTGCAAAAACGCATCCTCATGTACTTCGCCACAGTTTTGCCACTCATTTATTAGAACATGGAGCGGATTTAAGAACTGTGCAGGAAATGCTCGGGCATTCGGACATTTCCACAACTCAGATATATACTCATGTTGACAAAAACCGATTGAAAACAATTCACGCAAAATTTCATCCACGTGGACATTGACACATGACACAGGGGATATGAAATGAATTTGATCAAATATTATAATGTTGTAATTTTTATGATATTGTTAGCCGGATGTGGAAATGATACTAAAAACAGCGGTGAGCAGGAGAAAAACTCCGGGTGGGTTAATGCTGTTAAACAAACTCGGGAAATTCCGTCAGATAATGTGTCTCTAAAAACCGTCGAAAATAAAGCGAAAGAAAAACGAATTTTAACCGCTGAGGAACAGCTGAAGCTGTATTATGCACAAAAGGGAATAGAATATCCGCAAAATGAAAGCAAAGTTTCGCATTATTCCGGTATTAACGAAAGTTCGGGTGGTTTTTCTTCAGGCAATACTCATCTTTCTTCTAATTATAATGACATAAATGATTCCGCACCGGATTTGGCTGAAAATAATAACCAGGCTGAATCCGATACGGTTTCTGTATTACAACGCAATGGAAAAAGGGGGCAGGATGAATCGGGACACAATGATGTATCTGTTTCAGCGCAACAACCTGCGGATATTGCACAAAATATTTCACAGGATGATATTAAAAATATCTCGCAGGAACCAAAATCCGATGAGCCTGAATATTCCGATTCAGAACCTCCTATACTTCAATTAGTTAGCTTTGATCCCCCTAAAGTTGCCCCCGGTACGGATGTGGTGGTTATTATATCTGCTACGGATAATCTATCCGGTGTAGATACGATTTACGGAATGATAAAAAGCCCTTCAGGTTCTGCGATGTTGTCTTTTAATTGCCCGACACTGATGGAAGACGGTTCTTTTTCCGGTATTATCAAAGTCCCAAAACATGCGGGAGAAGGAATATGGCAGTTGCAGTCAGTAAATATTTCCGATAAGGTCCATAATACGAAAAATTATTCTCTGCGGGACAGCATTGTCCAGAATTCATATTTTGAAGTTCTTAAATCGGATGCCGATTCTGATCCTCCTGAATTGATAGGAGTGTATTTGACCCCGAAAGAAATTAATGCCGGAAACAGAGTGAATATTTTAGTTGATGCAAAAGATGATAAATCGGGAGTGCAGGGAGCTTACGGTGTGCTTATCAGTCCATCTAAGAACGCAAGGCTTCCTTTCGCCTGTCAAGCTGATACCGAATTAAATACGTTTGCCGGTTTTATTGATGTTCCCGCAGATGCGCAGGCTGGATACTGGAGTCTCGATTACCTTAGGCTCGACGATATCGCGAAAAATTCAAAATTGTATTATCCGAAAGATAAACCTGCGGTATTTGAGAACGCAAAATTGAACGTGGTTTCTAAAAATTCCGATTCGCAGGGGCCTGTCCTTGAAAATCTGGAAGTATACCCTGTAAGTGTAATCTATGAGGAAACGGTAGAATTTATTATAAGGGCATCGGATGATATTTCCGGTATAGATATAATCACTGCGCGTATAAAAAGTCCCGCAAACGCTTTTTTTAATGTGTACTTCTCGTATGTAGCAGATAAAGATTATTTTACCGGCAAACTATTTATACCACGGAATTCTACTGTCGGTACCTGGTGTGTTGATGGTGTAACATTGATTGATAAAGCAAGAAACGTTACGGATTGTTTCGGATATAATAATAATCTTGTAAGCCAGGCGACTTTTGACGTTATAGGAGAATAATGTTTGAAATTTAAAAAAAAAGTTCTTTTTATTGCTTATAATTTCCCGCCACAGGGTGGGGGAGGGGTTTTAAGGTCGTTGAAATTTGTCAAATATTTGCCTTCCTTTGGCTGGGAACCTGTTGTAATAACCTGCAAAAAACCGGATTACGGGATCTGCGACGAATCTTTGTTGCGACAGATTCCTGAGAAGATCAATATAAAAAGAACGTATTCTTTAACTCCGTTTAAGTTTTTCAAAATCCTGAAAAAAACAGGTCTTTCCAGGTTAAGAGTAATTTTGGATTATTACTTGTTTATTCCTGATAAATTGATCGGATGGGTTCCGTTTGTCTATTTTTGTGCAAAAAAAATAATTAAAAGTGAAAAAATAGATGCAATATTTACAACATCGCCACCTCACAGCTCTCATTTTGCGGGTATATTGCTTAAAAAAAAATTTCCTGCCCTGAAACTTGTAACCGATTTTCGAGATGCGTGGTGTGAAAATCCGTTCAGAAATGTAGCGCGTAATTCGATTCGAGCTAAAATTGAGGAAAAAATGGAACGGATGGTCTTTAAACATTCAGATAGAATCATATTTAATACCTCATCAAGCATGAATCTTTATATTAACAAGTATGGCGAATTGATAAAATCAAAAAGCGAGGCTGTTCATAACGGATATGACCATGATGATTTTACCGGCATTAAACGGCAGGCAGGCCGTGAAAAGTTCGTTATACTTCATACCGGCGATATTTACGGTATAAGATCGATAGCTCCGTTTTTAAAAGCTCTGGAGGCGCTGTTGTCGGAAATCAAAGGTTTAGAGGATAGGATAATTGTTAAATTTGTCGGGTACTCAATCAAAAGCGATGAGCAAAAACGGGTTGCGCAGTCGCCTGCGGGTAAAATTATTGATTTTGTAAGTTTTGTGCCTCACGCTGATTGTATTGAACTTATGCTAAACTCTGATTTGCTTTTACTGATAACAGGAAAAGATGAAAATAAAGTTATGATCCCATCAAAATTTTACGAGTATCTTGCTTCGGGGACAAAAATTCTTGCTCTGTCGGAAAAAGGCGAGCTAACACGGATACTTGAGAATTGCAGAGCGGGCGATTGGGCATCATCCGAAGATACCGTACGGATAAAAGAAATATTAAAATCCCAAATTTTAGCAAGCCATGAATATCATCCCGATAAAAATTCGATTAGCCGGTTTGACAGGAAAAATTTAACAAAAATGCTCGCCGCAGTCCTTGATGGGTGCCTGAAAAATGAATGATTTGATCTCAGTAATAATACCTGCATACAATGCTCAAGATACAATCAGCCAATGTGTTGAATCTGTTTTAAACCAGACGTACCCGAGCAAGGAAATCATCGTTGTGGATGACGGGTCAACGGACTGCACTATAGAAAAAATCAAAAAATATGCCGGTATTAAAATAGAAAAGATGCTTCATACCGGAAACCCTTCTTCCGCAAGAAATGCCGGATTGAGGATTTCAGCGGGTAAGTACATATCATTTATTGATGCCGATGATTTTTGGGAAAAAGATGTTCTTGAAGAATTGATGAAGAAAATGATCTCTTCAACAGATTGTTCGGCTGTTTATGGAGATCTTATTTTTAAAGGCGGAGTAGCGGATGGGGAAAGCGTCCATTACCTGCGCGCTGCGCAAAGCGGTAAAGTTTTTAATGAGTTATTACGCTGTAATTTTATACCCATGCATCCCTGTCTGATAACTAAAGAAACGATAGATAAAATCGGCGGATTCGATGAAAATCCGAACCTTATGGTCTCGGAAGATTATGATTTCTGGTTGCGGATCGCGTATTTATCTAAAATCGAATATTGCCCTTGTGCTGTAGGATACTACCGAATAACGAATAATAGCAGGTTTAATAAAACCGAAATCACTGTAAGAAATAAATGTACATTAGCAGTCATTAAAAAGATCAAAAAAATGTTTAATATTGACAATCCTTATATAAATAAAAAAATGGCGGTATTGAATTTCACAATAGCGAAAAATCATTTTAAGAACAAATTTTTTATACATATATTCCCGTATTTTTTTAAAGGGATATTTTATTCAGCCAAATATTATTTAAAGAGATATCAAAGATGAGAGTTTTGGTATTAACACAGGAATTTCCATCGGATAGTAATCCTCAGGCGTGCAATTTTATTTTAGAACAGGTAAGAGAACTGAAAAAATACGCCGAAATTATAGTAATCGCCCCTGTTTGTAAATATTTGCCGTTAAAAAGATATTCGGAATTCAGAAACGCAAGTGAGGGAATTCCATATAAAGTGGTATTAGGAAATATAACCGTTTACCGTCCGAGATATTGTTATATGCCATGGGTATTGAGGTTGCTCAATATTTATCTTTTTATAGGGGCAGTCAATAAAATATTAAAATCCGAAAAGATAGATATAATTCATGCGCATTTCGCTCACGCGGCCGGATATGCAGGCGCGATACTGAAAAAAAAGTTTAAAATTCCCTTGATTGTTAATGTTCATGGTTCTGATATCAATCGGTATGCCCTTTCTAAAGAAGGGGGCATGGTTGTAAAACAAAGAGTGGTTGTTGCGCTTGAGCAGGCGGATGCGATTATTGCCGTGAGTAAAGATCTTGCCGAAAAAACAGTAATGTTAGGCGATTTTTCAAATAAACTTCATGTGATTTATAATGGTATTCCTCTTGATATATTCAGTCCTGCAAACAAAACTGAAGCGAGGAAACAGGCAAATTTCCCTCAATATAAAAAGATCCTTCTTTTTGCAGGCAATATAATCGATCAAAAAGGAGTATTTGATCTTTTAGACGCTTTATCAATATTGTCCAGATGGAGAGACGACCTTTTAGCAGTTTTTGCAGGAAAAGACGGAACAAACGGCCGGTTTTTAAAACAAATTAAGTATGCTTCTAATATCTTGTATTGCGGAGAAGTACCCCATGAACGGATATCGCTTTATATGCGCGCGGCTGATTTGCTTGTGCATCCATCGTATAGCGAAGGGTTTGGTCTGGTTATTGCGGAAAGCCTTGCATGCGGACTGCCTGTTGTGGCAACCCGAGTAGGAGCAGTGCCGGAAATCATTACGTCCGACGGTATGGGAATATTGATTGAACCGGGTAACTCTAAAGTTCTTGCGGATGCAATTGAGGAATGTCTCTCCAGAAGGTTTGATCATAATCTTATGCAAAATTGCGCGGAGAAGTTTTCTATCTCAAAAAAAGTTTTTGAAATAATAAAACTATATAAGTCTTTAATTTAACGGTGTATCAAACTTCTTAAAGCATTGCCTGTTTTGTAGAAATTTATTATAAGTATTTCCATATTAGGTTTGTTTGCTTTTACAGGAAATATGAAAATCAGCCTGTAAATAATTTTATACAAACATACAATAAGTTTTTGCAGAAAAAACCGGCGGTTTTTATCAGTCCATTTTCTATTAATATTGTTGACGGTTAATCCTTTAATAAACGATAGCCGGAATATATTGAGTATTGATAGTGATTGTTTGTCAACAAATTGATGTACAATTATTTCCGGCGAATAAATTATATTTGGATTATACGGTTTGATATTGTTTGTAAAATGTTCTATTTCAAATAATTTATGTTTTAAATAAAATGATTGCCGAAGATAATCCGCGTAAACAGGATTTGTTAAAAGACTTTTTCTAAACGCTGTATTTAGAAAAAAAACATGGTCGGTACCGGTTAATTTATGAGGTTTATGTCCGTAATCAGGTATTCCTAAAAGCAATTTGGTTTGCGGGGAAACCCATTTTGGATGGGTGGTTTTGAATTCGGGTATAATTTTTCCGCAGATTATATCCGGTTCGGGTTTGGTTTTAGTAAAAAATTTATGGAGAATATCAAGCAGATATTTATCTGCGCAATGAAAATCGGCGCATGGATAAATAATTTTTCCGCAAACAGATTCATTAATTAAGCTTATAAAGTTTTTGCATGTGTGTGGGACAATTTTTGCGTTTAGCCTACCCGAATTTACAAATTGGCGTATAAATCTATGCGAATCAGCAGAAATAGAAACGGTAACAAAAATAATTTCGTACGCATATACAGGAAAATTCTGGTTAATAAACGATTCTATGGATTTTCTTAAAACATCTGTTTTGCTGTAACAAAATAAAAGTACGCTGATTTCTGTTTTCATATATATAAAAACTATAATTTTGAGTTTTTCGCCCTTAAAAAGTGATCGGCTACGGTAATTGCGGTCATAGCTTCCACAACCGGTACGGCTCGTATGGCAACACACGGATCATGCCTTCCCGAGATAGAGAATTCGACTGGATTACCATGTATATCGATAGTTTTTTGAGGAAGTTTTATTGAAGATGCGGGTTTGAACGCGACTCGGAAAATTATATCGTTGCCATTGGATATTCCGCCAAGTATTCCGCCGGCATGATTTGACGCGAACTTGTATCCGGGCAACATAGGGTCGTTGTTTTGACTTCCTTTTAGCTCGGAACACGCAAAACCGTCTCCGATTTCAAATCCGCGGGTGGCGTTTATGGATAACATAGCTTTCGCGAGATCGGCGCTCAGTTTGTCGAAAACGGGTTCGCCTAAACCTGCGGGAACTCCTGTAGTTATACATTCGACAATACCTCCTGTTGAGTCGCCGATCTCTTTTAATTCAAGCAGGTGTTTTTCTATTTCATAAGCGGTGTCGGTGTCAGGGCACAGGATTTTATTTGTATTTATCAACTGCAGATTTTTAGTTTTTATCCTGATTTTGCCGACTGAAATTATATATGCGGTAATATTTATGTTAAAATGCCTGAGCAATTTTATAGCTACCGCTCCAGCGGCTACTCTTGCGGCGGTTTCTCTGGCGGATGACCTTCCGCTTCCGCGATAATCGCGCAACCCGTATTTTTTGAAATAAGTATAATCGGCATGGCCTGGCCGGAATAGATCTTTTAGGTTGTCGTAATCTTTGGATCGCACATCTTTATTATAGATTATCATACCTATTGGTGTGCCTGTAGAGATTCCTTCGAAGATTCCGCTCAGAATATGGACATGATCTTCTTCTGCTCGCGGAGTAACTATATCCGATTGTCCGGGTTTTCTCCGGTCTAATTGTTCTTGAATGAATTCAGGTTCTATTTTCAGTCCTGCGGGGCATCCGTCGATAATAACACCGATTGCCGTTCCGTGACTTTCGCCGAAAGTGGTTATGCGGAAAATCTCACCGAATTTGTTGCCGCTCATATATCCTCCGTATATTATTTAAAAGATAAAAAAAGTTTGTTGTCTTTAATTTCAATTGAAGAACAAGATGTCAGAAAATCGTTAATATTTTTGTTTTTTTCTTTGAGTTTGATCATAAAATTATTTATTACTTTTAAAGAAACAGTATCAACTTCAATTCCGTTTGCGTTAAGCGCAATTATTTCGAAATTTGTTTTATTATCGAGTTGATGTATATTTATAATCGCTGATCCGTTAAAAAATTTACCGAACAAAGGTATAGGTATGGAAAACAAGATATGAATTTTATTGTCTATAAAATCGGTTCTTATTCTGTTGCTTAATTTAAATTTATCCCTTAATATCAGATTTAGTTCCGTAGAATTTAGATTTACCGTTTGGTTTTTCGCTTTTTCCGGGTTAGACATAACCGAATATTTTTCAGTCATGCTTTCAATATCCTGTTGCCGGTATTCAAGAACGGGGAATATGTCGGTTTCTTTGCTCAGATATGGAGATATCCGTTTGTAAGATAGATAAATTTCAACGAATGTCATAAAAATAAATATCGCAACAAATACCGCTATTAATCTGGGTAGACTTTTAAAAAAATTTTTAGATTGGATTTGAGTCATTCTTGTTTGAAAACCGGAAAATTAAAAGTTGATTTACGGATATACTTTATATAATTTTTTAACCGATTTATATGATATATCATTTTTAACGCTGAAAATAAAGTCATTTTTGAAGAGATTTGTTATGGGTAAACGTGACGCCATACATATTATCATACCTGTTAAAAATAAAAGCGGTATAGTTAAGAAATCGGAAAAAATGTTAGAACATAAAAAACAAAAGCCGCGCCATTCAAAGGCGAAATTGAAACGGGATTATTTCAATGCCATAATAAATGCCGTGGAGCACATAAAAATATTCAACAGGATCGATATTGTTCCTGAAAAAAAACGCCATCTTGGAATAATCGAAAAGGAACTTGAAAAATGTTTCTGCCACACACCCTGTAATCATATTCTACGGCTTGAGTACAAGTATGTAAAAGAAGCGGTACTTGCTCTTGAGGAGAATAGTAATATCGATATAAAATTACCTGAATTGATAGATGAAGACTATTATAAGAGTGTAAAAAAGAAAATATGAATGTGGTGGTTTCTCATTTTGACCCTGATTTTGACGCTATAGCTTCAATGGTAGCTGTTGAGAAATTGTATACGCATTGTGTAAAGATAATTTCGGGTTCGCCGGAAGAAAACGTGCGTAAATTTCTGGATAAATTCTCTCATCTGTTCAGTTTTTCGCCGGAAAAATCTGTAAAAATTAGCGATGTTACGGGATTGATTGTTGTGGACACTCAAATGCCCGACAGAATAGGAAAATTCGGCAAATTAATGGCAAAAAAAAATGTCAGCTTATATATTTACGATCATCATCCTAAAAAACTTGCGGGAATTGTACCTGATTTGGCGGTTATTGAGGAGACGGGTTCTACTTCGGCGATTTTGACTCATATATTAAACGAACGGTGCATAAACCTGCGTCCTGAAGAAGCGACTCTCCTGATGTTGGGAATTTATGAAGAAACCGGTGGATTCAGGTACGTTAACACAAAACCCGAAGATTTAACTGCGGCATCTATTTTATTAAAATTCGGAGCGGATCTTACTTTGGTTTCAAGTTTTATGGCGCAGGAAATAGATATGGACCGCACAAAAATCCTGACACAGCTTCTTGACAGTTTGGAACTGGTAAATGTTCATGGTTTCAAGATTTATTTTGCTACCGCATCATTAAACCATTATGTAAAAGATATTTCCTTTTTGGTGCATAAAATAAGAGAAATAGAGAATATAGGAATAATATTTTCGCTTATTGAGATGCAGGGTAAAGTTCATTTGATAGCCAGATCAAATCACCGGTTTGTGGATGTGGGCGAGGTTGCAATGAGGTTCGGTGGAGGCGGGCATCCGACTGCAGCATCAGCGGTTTTGCATGGTATTGCGCTTTCACAAGCAAAAGAGCTTATCCTTGAGTTTCTGCACAATAATATAAAAAGGGAATATATTGCCGCAGATATCATGACTTCACACGTAAAAACCATAAATCCGGATACCAAAATAAAAGACGCTAAAGACTATATGATCAAAGCGAATATCAATACTTTGCCTGTTGTTAATGAAGATAAATTAATCGGCATTGTTACCCGCATGGATTTGGACAAAGCTTTGTTTCATCGGTTTGGAGAATACCCGGTAAAACATTACATGAGCACGGATTTGCTAACAGTTTATCCTTCAGCTACTTTGTCGGAGATACAGAAAATATTTGCAAAAGACAATATCGGCAGGCTTCCGGTAACTGATGGAGATAAATTGACCGGATTGATAACAAGAACCGATTTACTTCGAGCTATTCATGATAATTATTTGGAATCGTCTGACAGTGAAATTGAAGAAAGCCGGTATCCGGCATCAAAGGTTCGGGTGCGCCGCCTTGAATCTACTATACCGCAAGACATTCTGAAAGTAATATATGATATAGGTGTTCTTGCGTCTAAAAATAGTATAAATGTATTTCTTGTAGGCGGTTTTGTCAGGGATATCTTATTGGGCAACACGAATTACGATATTGATATAGTTGTTGAAGGACAGGGAATAAGATTCGCCAAAATTCTATCCGATTATTTTAATGCCCGTTATATTGTCCATGAGAAATTTGCTACGGGGGTAATCATGCTTCCATGCGGAATTAAAATCGATCTTTCCACAGCAAGGTCGGAGTATTACGAATCGCCAGGCGCTCTTCCCACAATCGAGCTTGCGTCGATAAAACAGGATTTATCCCGAAGGGATTTTACAATAAACGCTATGGCTATTCGATTGACAGAAAACGGGTTTGGTGAACTTATCGATTTTTTTTGTGGCCAACAGGATTTAAAAAACAAAAAAATCAGGGTTCTACACAATCTTAGCTTTATCGAAGATCCGACAAGGATTTTTCGGGCGGTGCGGTTTGAACAGAGGTTTGGGTTCAAAATAGACAAGCATACAGAAAACCTTATTAAACATGCGGTTACATCTGAATTTTTTGAGTGTGTGGCATTTGAGAGGATAAGAGATGAACTGATAATAATGCTTGATGAAGAAAAACCGATCAGGGCAATACACAGGATGTATGAATTCGATGAACTCAAGTTTATCGACACCGCGTTCAGCGGTAAAAATATTGAGGAAAAATTGTTTGAGCGGATCGGAGATACAATCGCATGGTATAAATTAAGTTTTTTCAGAACGGAAATAAAAAAATGGCTGATATATTTTATGGGTATGGTTGTTAAATTGCCTGTTACGGTAGTGTTTAGAATCTGCAAAAAATTGAAAATCCAGAAAAACGATCTGAAAATTGTGATAGAAACCATCAAAAATTGTTTTGCCGTAATTAGTGTTTTGGAAAGAGATATAAAGAAAAAATCATTTGTTTACAGATTGTTGAAACCGTATTCTTTAGAGGGGCTAATTTTCCTGATGGCTTTAACGGATAATCCGCATGTAAAAGAGAAAATATCGTTATTTATTACTCATTTGCGCGATATAAAAGTATCTTTCACCGGAAACGATATACTCAAAAGAGGTTTAAAACCGTCTCCAGCGTATAAGAAAATTTTTAATATACTGCTTAATGAGAAAATCGACGGCAAAATTACAAGTCAGGAAAACGAGGAAGAGAGATTTTATAAATTAGTTGACGCTTATAGAGATAAAAAATATAATAGCACAAGTTTTTAAGGCAGGATGACAAAACAACATTACCGGGATCATAAAAAATGAACAATTTGGATAAAAATAAAATTGAAGAATTACGCAAAGAAATTGACGGCATAGATTCCCAAATAGTGGATGCTATAAACAGGCGCACTGAAATAGTTCTGCAAATAGGCGGGATTAAAAACCTGGCCGGCGCAAAAGTATATTCTCCTGACAGGGAACAGGAAGTATATAATAAAGTGTTGGGTAAAAACAAAGGGCCTATTAAAAATAAATCGTTATCTGCAATATATAGGGAGATTATGTCTGCTTCTCTGGCATTGGAGCGGGAAATGGCAATCGGGTTTATGGGGCCGGAGGGTTCATTTAGCCATCAGGCCGCGATAAATAAATTCGGATCGTCGCTGAAACTTGTTGCGTTCCGCACAATACCGGATGTTTTCAAAGCTGTCGAGGATGGCGAGTGCGATTACAGCGTAGTGCCGGTTGAGAATTCTACAGAAGGTGGTGTAACCGATACGTTAGATCTATTTATAGATTCTCCTTTAAAAATATGTTCTGAAATCCTGCTTCCGATACGGCATAATTTAATGAGTTTTGATGGGGATATACAAAAAATAAGGAAAATTTATTCCAATCCTCAGATTTTCGGGCAATGCAGAAAATGGATTTCGTCGCATTTGCCTAATGTTGAGTTGATTGAGGTATCGAGCAGTAGCAGGTCTGCGCAAATGGCGTATGAAGATCATCATGCAGGCGCAATAGCAGGAGAGTTATGCGCTCAAATTTATAATCTATCAATTATAAGCCGGTCGATACAGGATGTGAGCCGTAATACTACGCGGTTTGCGGTGTTATCTACCGATTACCCTAAAAAAACCGGCGACGACAAAACCTCAATTTTGGTATTTATAAAAGATAAAGTTGGTGCTCTTCACGATACTTTACTTTATTTTAAAAGCTATTCGTTAAATCTTACCAGGATAGAATCGCGCCCCTCAAAAAAACATCCGTGGGAATATTATTTTTTTATCGATTTTATGGGGCATTGCGATGATATGAAAGTCAAGGATTTACTGGAAAGCCTTAAGGAACACTGTGTTCTTATAAAAGTGCTCGGATCGTATCCAATATTCAGAGAACCCGCTGAAAATGAATGATTTTTTTAAAAACGTAACTATTGTCGGAATGGGGTTGATGGGGGGATCGCTTGGAAAAGCGATTATTTCCAGATTCAACGATGTAAAAGTTACAGGCGTTGTTCGAAGAGCGGAAATGATAGATTCCGTACTGAGCCGTAAAGCGGCGCATAAGTGCACAACAGATTTGCAAAAAGGTATTTCAGATGCCGATCTTGTTGTTTTGTCTATGCCTGTGGAAGTGATTTGCCAGTATGGCCAAAAAATACTTCCCTATCTAAAAGACAGCGCCGTTGTTACAGATATGGGCAGTACAAAAACAAAAATCGTAGAAATTCTTTCAGGCGTTTTAGGTGATAAGGCATTTTTTATAGGTTCCCATCCTATGGCAGGGTCGGAAAAGACGGGATTGGAAAATTCATATCCGGGATTATATGAAGATTCGATATGTATAATCACTCCTGTCGATAAATCTCCGTTATATCTTGTTGAAAAATTAAAAAAATTTTGGGAAAATACAGGATGCAGGGTAGTGCTTTTGCCTCCAGATGTTCACGATAGCCTTATCTCTGCGGTCAGCCATGTGCCCCATTTAATTGCGGCGGTTTTGGTAAATACCGCGTCAAAAATAAAATCTGGCGGGTATACGTCTCTTGATTTTGCCGGCGCTGGTTTTAAAGATACTACTCGTGTGGCTTCGGGTTCGCCTGAGATGTGGGATGATATATGTATTACAAACAAGATAAACATAGCTGATCAGCTTCAAATGGTTGAAATTGCCATACGCGAGATAAGGAAAAATATCTTAAATGAAAACAAAGATGCGATATTGGAGTTCTTGACTCAAGCAAAGCGCATTAGGGACTTGTTAATAAAAAATCACGGGAATAGAAAATGAACAGGAATTTTATTAAAGTATCAAAACTAAAAAAAATCGATTCGGAACTGCGGGTTCCGGGTGATAAATCCATATCGCATCGGTCGGTAATAATAGCGTCTCTTAGCGAGGGAGTATCTAAGATATCGAATTATTTGATGAGCGAGGATTGCTTAAATACCTTAAGGGCTTTTCAGGCACTTGGAGTGAAGATAACGCAAACCGGTGATAGGGAATTTGAGGTTGAGGGAAAAGGGCTCAACGGATTAAAATCTCCGTCATGCCGGCTTGATTTAGGTAATTCGGGTACGGGATTAAGGTTATTGGCGGGAGTTTTGGCTTCTCAGAAGGTAGAGGCGGAACTTATTGGAGATCATTCTTTGTCCCGCAGGCCGATGAAAAGGATTATAGATCCTTTGACTGAAATGGGAGCACGGATAACCGCAAGAGATGGTAATTATCCGCCTCTGAAAATTGAAGGGACTGATCTTAGAGGTATAACGTATGAGTTGCCTGTTCCGAGCGCGCAGGTAAAATCCGCCGTTTTAATTGCCGGCCTTAATGCTATGGGAAAAACAGTGGTCATTGAACCTGTAAAATCAAGAAACCATACTGAATTGATGCTAAAATATTTTGGTGCAGATATAAAAATTGAACCGGGTAAAATTACTCTTTCCGGCAGAAAAAAACTCAAAGCCAAAAATGTTGTTGTTCCTGCGGATATATCTTCAGCGGCATTTTTTATGGTTGCTGCGGCCGCAAATAACGGTTCTCGGCTTAAAATATGTGATGTTGGTCTCAATCCTACTAGAGACGGTATTATATCCATTCTTCGAAGAATGGGGGCGAATATAAAAATAGAACCGTCTGATACAGCAATATCCGGGTGGGATGAGCCTCGAGGCGACATCATTATCGAAGGCGGTGAACTGAAAGGTACCGTAATTGAGGGTAAAGAAATTCCTATTGTGATAGATGAGATTCCGATTCTTTCTGTCGCGGCTTCTATTGCCAATGGTTTGACTATCATAAAAGATGCAACGGAATTACGGGTTAAAGAATCCGATAGAATAAAAACTATGGTGCAAAATTTATCTTTGTTAGGGGTGGACGTGGTTGAACTTGCCGACGGTATGGTAATTCAGGGAGGTAGAAAACTCAAAGGAGCTGTTGTTGATAGTTACGACGATCACAGAGTAGCTATGTCAATGGCTATTCTCGGGTTATACGCTGAGGGCGAAACAAAAATATGCAATACGAAAAATATTGACACTTCATTTCCCGATTTTGAAAAAATATTAAAAAGTTTGCGCTGATAAATATTTGAACGCGAGGCATTTTTTATATGTTGAGAGAACTTTATATTAAGAACTTTGTGTTAGTCAAAGAATCGGCGGTTTTTTTCAAAAAAGGGCTAAATATTATAACCGGCGAAACCGGAGCCGGAAAATCCGTCCTTATCGGATCATTGAGCATGATACTTGGTGAAAGGGCGTCTTCCGATATTATACGAAAAGGCGAAAACAAGTGTTCTGCACAAGCGGTGGTAGATATTGCAGGCAATTCTGAAGTAAAGGAAATATTGGAAGAAGCGGGAATAGATTTTTCTGATGATTATTTAATTATAAAACGTGAAATTTTTACTGATGGAAACAATCGCCAGTATATAAACGGATCGCCTGTACCGTTATCGTTACTTAAAAAAGTAAGCGCGAATATTTTTGATTTGCATGGTCAGCATGACCATCAGTCGCTTTTTAATATAGAATCGCACAGGAAATTTCTCGATTGGTATGCTGATATTAAGTTTATGGTTGCCGAGTTTACGGCAGGTTATCATAGATACAATAAAATTCTTGAAGAGTTATCCGAACTGGAAGAAACCGCGCGTAATACAGAACAAAATCTCAGGTTATGGAAATACGAGGTTGAGGAGATTAATTCGGCTGAATTAGCGGAAAACGAAGAAGAAGAGCTTGAAAAAGAATATACGCTGATATCTAAGGCTAAAGAGATTTGCGAAAAAAGTTATGGTATTTATGAAACTCTTTACGCTGACGATAATTCAGTCCACAATATTCTTGGAACTGTATTAAGGCAAATCAGTGATTTGGCTGGATACGATGATTTTTTCGATTCTAAAACCGAGGTTTGCGAAGGGATAATCTGTCAGGTACAGGAAATGGCGGAAGAAATAAGAATGCGCGGGGAAACGATAGAATTTAATCCTTCGCGTCTTGCTGAGATTGAACAGAGAATACAGGTTCTTGAGAAGCTTAAACGGAAATTTTCAAAATCCATTCCTGAAATACTGGAATACAAACATGAATTGTCCAAAAGGCTTGAGGGGGTTGAACGTCTTGATGATCAAATAAACACGTTGCGAAAAGAATCGGATTGTCTTTATGATGAATTGATTAAAAAAGCGAATGAGATATCAAAAAAACGGTCTGAATCCGCAAAAAAGTTAGCTGATAGAATAAATCATGAGTTCAAATGCCTTGGTATGCAGGATGCGCAATTGAATATATCCGTTGATAAAACCGAAAAATTTTCGGAAACCGGTTTTGATAAAATAGAGTTTATGTTTGCCGGAAATAAGGGCGAGTCATGGAGTTCACTTAGAAAAGTAGCTTCAGGAGGCGAAATATCGCGGATTATGCTTGCGTTAAAGTCAACATTTGCCGATGCCGATAATATTGATGTTTTGATATTTGATGAGATTGATGTAAATTTGGGGGGCAAAACTGCAAGAGATGTGGGCAGGCGTTTATCCGATTTATCTCGCAAACATCAGGTTTTGTGCATAACGCATCTCCCGCAAATCGCGAGTCTGGCGGATTCGCATTATAAAGTATTTAAATCGGTAGTTGACGGAAGAACAGTTACGGAAATAGTCGAGTTGGACAAAGATAAACGTATTGAAGAAATTACGCGAATGCTTGGCGGGGAAGACCTTTCGTCGGTTGCAAGAATACATGCAAGAGAATTAATTGAAGATATAAAGAATTAAACCGGGGTTGTATAGTTATGAATGAAGAAATAAAATTGGCATCCAGTAAATTCGAAGTAAAAGATTATGTCAGGATTTTCTTCAGGCGCAAAGGTTTGTTCATGATGGGGTTTATGGCTGTAACGCCGCTTGTTTTTCCTGTTATTCTCGGATTGCCGAATATTTACCGGTCTCAGACGGTGCTTCTTATTAGAGATAAAACCAGTTTAAAATTGCTTCAGGGGCAAAAAGAAATCGCTACTCCGATTAAGGAGCGAATCCGAACTTTCAATAGTGAGATTCTAAGTTGGAACAGTATTACGAAGGCAATGGATGCCGTAGGGTTGTCCGATCAGGCGGAAACTCCGCTTGAGATGGAAGTGCTTGTTGAGAATATCAAAAAAAATATTTCGGTTAATATATCCAGTAGTACAAACATGACTGATATAATAACCATAGCTTTTACGCATAGAGATCCTGCTACAACGCAGAGATTTTTAAATGTGCTTACCACTAATTTTATTGAAAAAAGCTTAAAAGATCAGCGTGTTGAGATTTTTGCCGCAATCAATTTTATAAAAGAACAAATAGCTCAATATGAAACTAAACTCAAAGAATCTGAAGCCAAGCTGATAGAGTTTAAAAAAGAGAATATGTATGATTTGCCTGAACAGCGCACAACATCTGCCAATACTATTTTGGCGCTTGAGATGCGCAAAACAGATATTGCTTTTGAATTGGAACAGCTTAAAAACGAAAAATCCATCATCGAGGAAAGAATAAAGGTTCTAAGCGTGCGGGAAGAGAAAACGTTGGCACCGTCCGACCCGTTTCTTGAAGAGCTTGTGCAGAAAAAAAACAGGCTGGAAACACAGCTTCAGAATTTACAGATGGTTTACACCGATATTCATCCTGATGTGTTGGAAGCAAAACGGCTGATAAAGTCTACCGAAAAACAGATAAATGATCGCAAAAGCCAGATAAAGGAAGAGAAAATAATCGTTGAGAATAAGGACGTTGATTCCTTTAAGAATGAGTTGTCGCGACTAAATTTAAGGATTGCAAGTCTTGAGGCAAGAAAACGTCAGGTTGAAAGAGATTTGCGAAATACGAAAGAGAAACTTGAGGAGATGCCGTCTTTGGATGAGAAATATGTGTATCTGGTGAATGAAAACGCGGCGCTCAAGGCAGTATATCATCGTTTGAAAGAACAGCTTGAAGCAACAAGAATGACCCAGCATGTTGAAACTACCGAACAGGGAGTCCAGTTTGAAATATTAGAACCCGCGCGTCTTCCTCTTAAACCTTTTAAGCCGAACAGATGGAAGATCTTGCTTATGGGGATATTAGCCGGAGTATGTGTAGGAGGCGCCATAGCAGTGATGGTTGAAATGGCGGATCATTCTTTCCGTGGAACTGAAGATGCGCGATTAAATTTACCTGTAAAGGTTATTGGCGTGATACCTTCCATTGTAACTGCGCGGGAACGCAGAACAAAAAGAATAAAGAATTTTATTTTTGGATGTCTTACAATGATGTATCTCGTAGCTTTGGGAGTGGTATCGGCATACGTATATAAATATTATCATTGAAATTGCAGAAAAATATGTACAAAGAATTTTTCGGTTTGGAGATAATGCCGTTCAATACAACGCCCGACGCTTCGTTTTTTTTTGAAAGCGAACAGCATAATGAGGCTTTGGCACGGCTTAAATACGCGATTGAAGAACGAAAAGGGTTTGTATTGATTACCGGAGAAATAGGTTCCGGTAAAACTACCGTATGCCATACGCTTCTTTCACAACTCGATAAAGATGTAAAAACTGCGCTTGTTACAAACACCAGGTTAACCGGAAAAGAATTGTTAAAAACTATATGTTGCGAATTCGATATTGAATGGAAAAAAGCATCGCATATCGAGTTGGTTCATAAACTGAATGATTTTTTAATAGACCAGTTAAGAGATGACAATAACGCAGTTATAATAATTGACGAAGCACAGAACCTGACTCCGAAGATACTTGAGGAAATAAGGCTTATTTCAAATCTGGAAACCGACAAAGAGAAACTGGTGCAGATAATTCTTATGGGGCAACCGGAACTTGCGGAAAAACTGGAATTGCCCGAATTAAAACAATTAAAACAGAGAATAGTAACCCGTTACCATATATATCCCTTAGCCGCTGCGGAATGCGAAAGGTACATTAATCACCGGCTCAACATCGCTGGCGCGCAGGGGCGCAGAATATTCGACAACGACGCAGTAAACGAAATTATTGAGTATTCTAAAGGAGTTCCGCGTCTGATAAATATCGCTTGCGACCAGGCAATGCTTCAAGCGTATTCTATGGGTAAACATCGGGTTACACGGGATATGGTTCTAGAAGTTATTAACGAATTTCTTCCGCCTTCAAAAATTAAAAAATGTGATAATTTAAAAAAAGATATTCCAAAAGAACTCAATAAAAATAATATAATTAACGAAAATAATAGTAAGAATGAAACCGTAGAAAATATTGTAAACGATAGCTACGGTACCAAAACCGAAATTGAACCGGAAGTTGCGCTAATATCGGATAAAAATAATGGTAATAAAGGTTTTTGGTCAAACATTTTTTCATTTAAAAAAAAGAAAATCGAACCGTTGCCGGGTTTAAAGAATAAAGATGATCTTGAAGGAATTCTGATAGAATTTGACGGAGTAAACATAAATGAGATAAGAGAATTTGATAAACGGTTTGGGCGGTTTATTCTGGAGAAATTAAAAGGCAACCGCGTGATTGTCAGGGAAGAATACTTCGACGTTTTTAAGACCGAGTTGAAAAAAGACGGAATTTATATAGATTTTAACGATTAGCTCAAAGTTATGGAGGATATCTTATAATGGGCAAGATATCGATAGCTCTTGAAAGAGCTGAAAAAGAGCGCAAGAAACGGCGTAAGGTAAGAAAGTATGTTGCAAAAACATTTGACGATTCGGGTATCAACCCGCGGATAGTAGCTTATTACGATCCGAACTCATATATCGCAGAGCAATATAAATTGTTAAGAAACAATATATTGTCTTATAATTACGAAAATCCCCTTCAGACAATAGCGGTTTCAAGCGCTTTGCGCAAAGAAGGAAAAACAACTACCATTACTAATCTGGCTGTTACTATGGCTAAGGTGAAAGGAAGCGAAGATAAAATTCTTCTTGTGGATACGGATTTTTACGCGTCGTCAATATCAAAGCTTTTGCATATAAAATGCAAAGTCGGTTTATCCGATGTGCTTTTAGGTGAATGCGATTTAATGGATGCGGTAATTAAGACCAGAATAGATAATTTATGGTTTGTTCATTCCGGCAAAAAAATTCATAATCCTATATCTGTTCTTGATTCTCCGAAAATGGACGAAGCTGTGCAAAAAATGAGGGAAAATTTCGATTTTATTTTTTTTGATACACCACCTGTTATTGCTATCAACGACATTACGGTGCTTGCACGTCAGCTTGACGGAGTAATTCTTGTTATAAGAACAGGGTATACGGCAAGAGAAATTGTACAGAGGAGCATAAATGTTTTACATTCGGCCAAACTGAATATGATAGGCGGTGTTTTGACTGACAACAAATATTATATACCGGATTTTATATATAAAATTCTTGGCGGAAGCCTGTCGCATTATTATTATAAAAGTTATTATAAACGAAAATGAGATATTGTTTATTTTTAGTAATAGGATTACTGGTTATAGATGTGTCGAATGTGTTGGCGACAAGGGTATTGCTTAAAAACGGACAGAAATATGAAGGTGATATCCTGTATGAGACCGATGAGGTCATAAAAATCCAAACTGCGTTAGGTATAGCTGTATTAAATAAGGATCAGGTAATTTCAGTTGTCGACGATGATGTGATTCCTTCAAAAAAATACCGGCAATTTGATCCTTATAATACAAACAATTATGATGCAAAAAACCCATATACTTCAAAAACAGGAACAGGTTATGGAGAATACAGTTATACCGATTCTGCTACGGAACCTTCAGGTTTAGCCGGCCAGTTAGGCTCTTTTCAAAAAGATGATTTTGAGTTTTATAAAAACCAGATAATTTATCTAAACCAGCAGATAAAAATCTACAAGGAAGAAATCAGTAATTTCGAGTCTGAAATTGAGGCATTAAAAGAAAAACACAATAAAAGAGAAGAAATGCTTAAAGCCAAGATTAAAATGCTCGAAGAGGAAAAAGTAAAAAAAGAAGAGATTCTTTCCAGCACAAAGTTTCCTGAACTTAAACCTATAGAGACGACCCGCGAGATAGAGATCAATAATGCATATATTAAATCGGTTAAGTTTATAGTTTCGGAAACTATGGAAGGTTTTTTTGTAGGAGCGGAGTATAAATTATACAGCGAATTTGTTAGCGTAAAACCGAATTTTGATGTATTCTTCTTTAATGCTAACGGTTTAAATATTGGGAAAGATACAGTGGAATATAAATATAACCGATTGGACCGTGGCCAGCAGGAAACAATTGTAAGGGGTGTGCCGATGACGATACCAGGTTCTGCCCCAGTCTATTATTTTATAAAATTAAAAAAATAAATCCGATTTTGTTCAGGAAGGGTGTCATGACAGGAGATTATGTTTCGCTTCTTCGCCCGAAACAATGGATAAAAAATCTTTTTATTTTCGCGGCATTGTTTTTTTCACGTAAAGCGTTTTTGTTCGATTTGACTTTAAAATACGTTTTTTGTTTCGGATTGTTCTGTATGCTGACAAGTGCGGTATATATTATTAACGATATTGTTGATAAGGAAAAAGACCAGCTTCATCCTCAAAAAAAAGACCGGCCGATAGCTTCAGGCAAAATACCGGTAAAAAATGGTTTCATACTTTCATTACTGTTGGAGTTTACCGCGTTATTTTTTTCATATTTCATAAATTATAAGTTTTTTCTGATTTGTCTGATATATTTTATTCTAAATATTCTTTACTCGCTTAAATTAAAAAAAATAGTCATTGTGGACATTTTCTGTATCGCTGTGGGTTTTGTGCTAAGAGTTATCGCCGGTTCAGTGATAGGAGGTATTTTTATATCTAACTGGATTATTATTTGTACATTGATGTTGTCGTTATTTCTGGGATTTACAAAAAGACGGCATGAACTGATGTTTCTTGATGATAAAGCTAATTTCCATAGGCCAATTCTTATAGAATACAGTACGCTGTTTCTTGATCAGATGGTATCTGTGGTTACGGCATCAACGGTTGTCTTCTATATTTTGTATACGCTTTCACACGATACGATTGAGAAATTCCATACGGATAAACTCATGTATACGGTAATATTTGTGATATACGGAATATTCAGGTATTTATATCTTGTTTACAAAAAAGAGCTTGGCGGAAGCCCTACAATCGCTTTGCTAACTGATGTGCCGTTGTTGATAAATGTTCTCTTGTGGGTCCTCACCGTGGGTATTTTGATTTATCGTTAAGGTCCCATCGATTTTTTTGAATTATTTTCAATCTCATTTTTATTTAGTGCTAGGAATTTGTAAAAAGTCCGAATTCCATGTATAATTATAATATATAACAGAAAAGAATTATTATTTGTTATATGCCTGCAGTTTTTGGTGTTATAATTAGTAAATAAAATATTTATAATAAAAGAATTATTTTTCCGATATTTAAGAAAAGAAGAATTATTTTTTTATAATATACACTTTTATAAAAGGATTTTAAAAAAAAGTTAAATCCTGAAGTGTATTATTGTGTTTATATGTTTAATTTTGAGAATAATGATTAAATAATTTTATATATAATAAACATACTAAGGAGGATAAAATGCATCCCAAAAAATTGAGTTATTTCTGGTTGGGAGTAGGCGTATTATGGATGGTTTTATCCGGTGATTTGTTTGCCGGAATAAATCCATTCATGGATTACGAGTCTCTTGAGATTGATTTTGCCGGAAAAGTTACAATAAAAATTGATAATACCGGCAAAAGCGGATCATTTCTTTATGAGATTTATTGTTCTGACGAAACTGCTCAGCCGGGCAAGTCGTTATCTAAGGATACGGTATGGAGGCTGGTAAAAACAGGCTGGTATAGTTTTTCTTCAACGGATCCGATATATTATGATCCTGATCCTCAGAATCCCCTTTCAAAACTCCTCAAATATCCCTCAGATGAAACAGTTGTCTACCGGTATTACGCGGTTGCCGCGGCAAAATATGATTCCGATAACGATGGCAATCCCGATTCAGTCAATGATCAGGATGGTGATGGTTTATCCGATGCGTACGAGATTATGGTTACAAAAACGGATCCTACTCTGATGGATTCAGATTCCAACGGCATAAATGATAACAACGAAGATTTTGACGGCGACGGTCTTACCAATGAGCAGGAATATAATTTATTGACGTACCCTTTTGTTGCCGATACCGACAATGATGGGCTTATAGATTCGGTTGAAAGTTTGGATGGGATATATGAAAGTGATTCCAAAACAGGCACAAATCCCCTGAATCCCGATACTGATGGCGATAATCTTATTGATTCTCAGGAAATACTGGTTAAAAATTTTGACGGGTTTGAAACCGGAGATTTCAGTAAATTCAACTGGAGTTTTGATGGAGATATGGACTGGATTGTCTCATCCGGTAGTGTAAAAGACGGTTCATTCAGCGCTTGTGTGCCTGATGCTCTTTCCGATGAGCAGAGGGCTGTTTTGAAGTTGACTATTGATCTTGCCGAACCGCATGTATTTAACTTTGATTATAAAATATCTTCGGAAACCGACAAAGACGTATTTCTGCTGTATATTAATCAGAAATTGGTTATGCCCCAAAAAAGCGGGGAAATCGGTTGGACAAATTTTATCACGGTTTTAAATCAGGGACGAAATACCATAGAGTTTATTTATCAGAAAGACGACGAAGGAAGTGCGGGAAACGACACTATGTGGATAGACAATGTCTGTTACATGAGAGGTTCGAACCCGAATCTTATAGATACTGACGGCGATGGAGTGCCGGATGATATAGAACTTGCCAATTCTACAAATCCTTTGACTTCCAATACCGACGGCGATAACCTTACCGATTATGAGGAAATTTACCTTTATAAAACCAATCCTACCGTTGACGATACCGATGGCGACGGATTGCTCGATTCGGAAGAGCCGGCTATTGGCACCGACCCAAATAATCCCGATACTGACGGAGACCAGATTCCCGATGGCTGGGAATATGAAAACTGGTTTTATTATGCCGCTGACCCATTAGTGCCCGATTCTCACGTGGATTATGATAATGACAAACTTACCAATTATGAAGAATATTATTTCGGTACATACCCGGATATGCCGGATAATCCGCAGGTAGTGTATGTCGATAATGCGGGTACCGCCAGCGGGTCAGGTTCGCAATCCGATCCGTATCATTCATTGCAGTATGCTCTTGATATGACATATTTTACCGATTGGTATGGCAATCCGACTCCGGCTATATTTATTCTTGCAGACGGTGTATATGACCTTTCTCAAGACCCTTATCTTGCAGGCAGAATAAGTATTGATCAGTACTGGTTTTATGGTTATACCGGAGGGACGGATCAATATAGAGCGGCAATAGTAGGAAGTTCGCCGGATAAAGTGATTATAAAGGGTATCGCGACACATCCTGTTATAGAAGTTTTATATGGTTACAGTTACGGTAATCCTCCATTGATTCTAAAGAATCTGACGATAACAGGGGGTAAAAAAGGGGTTGATATCTACAGTTCGAGCGCAGTACTTGTGAATTGTGTCATTACAGAAAATACTGCACCGCGCGGGGGCGGGATTTTCATCGAAGAATCCGATACGATTATTTTAAACACATTGATTCATAATAATACTGCTTTACAAGGGGCGGGTATATATATAAAAGGTTATAGTTCGCCTGAAATCTATCATACTACAATCGTTGATAACAATGCTTATCAAGGTATAGCGGTATACAGAGAATCCACTATCGGTTTTCCGGTTCTGGCCAATTCTATTTTCTGGGAAACAAAAGGCGACGACTTTTTTGGTATCGAATTAAGCATGATTAAGAACTGTAATATTGAAGACGGTTCATTCAGCGGGTTTTATGGCAATATAAGTTCAAATCCGCAGTTTGCCGCTCCGACAATCGGCAATTACCGGATAACTTCCGCTTCTCCGTGCCGGGATGCAGGCGATGCGGCAGGGATTTTCCTTAATGATGTGGATTTTGAGCCTCGACCGGCAGATTCCGCATGTGATATAGGGTATGACGAGTTTACGGATGTTGATAATGATACGTTACCTGATTTCTGGGAAGATATGTATGGGGGAGATTATTCGCCAGAAGGCGATGAAGATTACGATAATGTAACAAATGATATCGAATCAAGATATCTTACCAGTCCCGTCAGCATGGATACTGATAACGATAATTTGTACGATGACGAAGAAATTCTGACGTACCATACCAATCCTCTGAAAGACGACGATGCCGACGGCGATGGTTTAACCGATACTCAGGAGTTGTTCCCGTCCGGTAGTATTCCGGCTACGGATCCGCATAAAAAGGATACCGATGGCGACGGTATGTCGGATAAATGGGAGGTTGACAACTGGCCATACACCGGCGGTCAGATTGACCCGACAATACCTGATGGCGACGGCGATCTGGATAACGATTTGATTTCAAATTATGAAGAATATTTTATGGGATCATATCCCGATGTTCCGTTCCTTGATTATTATGAACGCTGGCAACAGTACGGCGATTATTGGTACGATAAATATTATGTGAGCTGGTACGGTACAATACAGAGCGCAGTAGATACCATAATAGCCGACCAGCAAGCCGGTACATTCGTTGCGCTTCTTATTGTTGACGTGCCCGGCGAATATATAGAGCATGTTAATATTAAACCCAATATTATATTATACGCCGATTCGCCGGATTCTGTAAATGTGCGAATTCCCGCCTTTAACAATCCTGAGGGACAGTATTATACTGTTACTGCCGATCAAAGTGGTTATTACATGTTTAAAAATCTCAGCGTATCGGGCAATCCTGATAACGACGGCGATCCGTCGGTAGGCGGGTTTGAGTTTAAAAATTATGCCAATGTGCTTGTAACGGGTTGCCGAATAAATTTCAATGTTAATTTCCCGTATCTGAATACCGGCGGAATCAATATGTATCCATCTTATGGCGGCGGTATAAATGCCAGTCAATCTTATGTGGAAATAATTAACACTACAATGGAAAGATGCGAATCCATAAAAGGCGGTGGTGCAATATATGCTGAAAACGATTCAAAAATAAAAATCAAGGGTTCTACTTTAAACAATAACAATTCCATACTTGCAGGAGCTGCGATTTATGTTTCTAATTCTACGTTATCTGTGGAAGATTCGGAGATTAGCAATAATAAGGTCCAGTTTACCGATGTTTATGTCATGCAGGATGGTCAGCCGGTAAAATGGAATGATATACCGGATGTGGACGATATTCTATCCGATGGAAAAGGCGGTGCGATAAGCATAAGAAACAATGATCCGATTAAGTTCAGGATTTCAATAAAAAACAGCGTGATAGAAAACAATACTGTAAATGCTTTTGGAGCGGGTATATATGCTTGTTATTCCTATTTGGAACTCGATAACGACAGTATATCGCATAACGATAATATGGCTTCTACGGATCCCAGCGCAGGTATGGGGG